>CETL01082443.1_pt1 | contig 20346 bp, 20 predicted proteins | sample 356371 | NCBI WGS metagenome assembly CETL01 (sample SAMEA2622518, study PRJEB7988) | marine metagenome | biome: marine biome (ENVO:00000447); feature: surface water layer (ENVO:00002042); material: "saline water (ENVO:00002010), including plankton (ENVO:xxxxxxxx)" | depth 5 m | reverse complement strand
GATAACGGTTACACAATGTCTTACTCATACACAATGACAGATGCAGCTTTTTCATCTCAAAGCATTATGCTTGATATGGGAGATGCAGGTTCAATCGGTTTAGGTAATGGTAACAGTGGTGCAGGATTACAAGCTCACAGATACGTAATACCTTCAGCTGGTGAAGAAGTATGGGATGACGTAGATGGTGATGACAATGGTTTACCAACTCACTCAGATACAAATGCAGTATACTACAACGGTACATTTGGTGCTGTTGGATTAAGTGCAGCATATGTTGATGACAGTGATAAATCAGATAATTCAATAGTAGTAACATACGATGGATTAGTTGATGGTTTAACGCTTGGTTATGGTACAGGTGAAGATGGAGATACTGTTGATCTAATGACTGCTTATGCAAAATATACAGTAGGTAGCATTACAGCTGCAATTCAAAGATCAGAGAGAGATCTTACAGCAGGTGATACTTCAGATGAGAAATCAACTGGATTAGGTATTTCATTAGCTGTTAACGAGAATATGTCAATTTCTTACGGTATGTTTGATGTTGATATGGGAACAGCAAAAGAGGACGAGGAGTCTAGAGGTATTTCAGCTTCATACACACAAGGTGGTATGACAATTGTTGGTGTTGCTAACGCAACTGACAGTGTAGCTGGTACTGCAGGTGACGATGATACGTTTTCTGAAATATCTGTATCATTCGCATTCTAATTTCTAAGAATAGTACAAAATTAAGGCCTCTATTTATAGGGGCCTTTTTTTTTATCAAAATATTTAATTGCAGCAAACCCATCAGCTTTCAACATATCTAAAATTTTTAAGTTTCTTTTGTTTATTCCTCCAAGAGCAATATTTTTAAAATTAGAATTTCTTTTTAATTTGAGAAAACCATACACACCTAATATTTTAGTTTTTTTTTTGAATACGGGAGAAATAAAAATTTCATCGACTTGCTGCATTTTTTTAGTGTTTAGTTCATAAATATTATGTACAGATCCAATTAATTTAAAATTAATTTTTTTTTTATAACAATTAGGAATAATCTCCTTATTGAAGGAAGGTATATATACGCCTGAAAGGTTTAATTTTAAAGCTAATTTAAAATTATTTGATAAAAAGAATTCAAAACCATTTTTTTTACAAAAAAACTTAATTTTCTTTAATAATTTAATATTAGTTTTTTTTTCGTAATTCCTATAAATAATTGATACTTTTTCATTAATTTTTTTTAAATGTAATGAATCAAATTTGTTAATAAAGTAATATTTTTTAAGTAAAAAATTATGCATGAAACAATTTCAAATTTAATCCAAATCGAGGCTGAAATAAAAGAAAAAATAAAAAATTTAAAATATACAAATTATAAGCCAGTAATTATAGCTGTTTCCAAAACATTTAATATTGATCATATTTCACATTTAATAGACTTTGGACATACTCACTATGGTGAAAATAAAGTACAAGAAGCTCTAGAAAAATGGTCCGATATTAAAAAAGAAAATAGTTCAATCAAATTACATATGATAGGAAAACTCCAGACAAACAAAGTAAAAAGTGCTGTAAAAATATTTGACTATATTCATTCTGTAGATAGCATAAAACTTGCAAAAAAAATTGCTTCAGAAAATCTTGAGCAAAAAAAAATTACTAAAGTTTTTATTCAGGTTAATTTAGCTGAGGAAAGCCAAAAGTCTGGAGTTTCAATTAAAGATTTAAGTAAATTAGTAGAGGAATGTAAAAATTTTAAATTGAATGTAATGGGTCTAATGTGTTTACCTCCTTTTTCAGAAAACTCAGATAAATACTTTTCAAAACTTAAAATTCTAAACGATAAATTAAATTTTAACAATCTTAGTATGGGAATGTCTGACGATTATATTAGTGCTATAAAGTTCAAATCTAATTTCCTAAGAATTGGATCTAAAATTTTCGGATCAAGAAACTATTAAATTTTTATTTTACTATTTTTTCTTAATATTTTTGAAATTATTAGAAAGTCTTTTTCAGATACAGAAATACATCCAGCAGTACTTTTATAATTCTTTGTTAAATGTAAAAATATAGCACTACCTTTATTTTTAATAATATTTTTTGTATTGTAATTAATAACTAAAAAATAATTATATTTATAGTCAGTTCTAAATAATTTCTCTTTTTTCGTCTTTTTATTAATTTTTATCTCTTTATTATAAAATGAGCTATTTTGATCATTACACCATCCCATATGCCTCTTAATAACTTTACAATTAAATTTAGTTATAGGTTTTTTAACTCTATCATTTCTCCAATATAATTTACCAAAACTAAACAAACCTTTGGGTGTAGATCCATCTCCCTCTACTTTATTTTTTTTGACACCATTTTTTCCTATTGCGCATCTAAATTCAAATTGATCAACAATTAATGTATCTTTATTTTTCAAGTTTAATATCATAATCTTCTAATAATGACCAAAGCACATGTGATCATTTTTAAATTAAAAAATTTATATGACATATTAAAGGAAATTGAAGAAAACTTAAATTTTAAAATAGAATATTTAGACTCATTAAATGAAATCAAAAATTTAAATAATGATCATTTAAATTACTTACTCTTATCCAATAATTCTGGGGTTATAAAAAAGACAAAACTAAAAACACTAATCATTGAAAAAAAACCAAATAATCTTATGAAATTAGTTGAACAAATTAATATTCTGTTATTAAAAAATCAATTTTCCGAACAATCTAAAATAATAATTAAAGGTTTTACTCTTGATACAAATTCAAGAGATTTAATAAAAGAAGGCATCAAACTTAAATTGACACAAAAAGAGACAGAAATTATAATTTATTTAAATAAGTCAAACAAAGACATATCTATACAAGACCTTAAAAAAAACGTTTGGGGTTATATTCCAACCTTAGAAACTCATACAGTAGAAACACATATATATAGATTAAGAAAAAAAATTTTAAATGCTTTTAAAAGTAAAGAATTTATTACAAGTACAGATCATGGCTATAAAATCTAAAAAAAATTTTTTAGCTAAAAATCTATTTTCCCCAAAATATAAAATGAGGATTGTAAAACCTAAAAAAGGAAAAGGAAGTTATTCGAGAAAAAAAAAAATCAAAGCCTAGCACCTATTTGCTGAATAACTTTTGAGGACATTTCTGTTCCTTTTTCTAGAGACTCCTTTATAGACATGCCGTTCATATGTCCATGTAGAAAGCCAGCTGCAAAAAGATCCCCTGCTCCAGTTAAGTCGACTATTTTTAAACCCTCTTGTATTCCACACTCTGAAACTTCACTACCACTAATTGCTATTGATCCTTTCACTCCCCTTGTTACAACTAATACTTTTCCAAGTTCTTTTCCAAAATTAATTACATCATTAAAAGTTTTAGCATCTATCAGAGATAATATTTCTTGCTCATTGGCAAATGTTACATCAAGTTTACCTTTCACAAGATCAAGAAAATGAGGTTTATGTCTATCTACACAAAATTGATCTGATAAAGACATAGCAACTTTTTTGCCATTATTAATAGCTTTATCAAATGCTTTTTTTGGATCACCTTCATCCCAAAGATATCCCTCTAATAGTATTAAATCGCTGCTTTTAATAACATCTGCATTAACGTCGTTTTCATTTATTTTTCCTGCAGTTCCTAAAAATGTACACATAGTCCTCTCTGAGTCTGGAGTTACAAGTATTAAACAAGTTCCAGTTGGTAATTCCTCTTTTTTTTTTGAATAAAAATATTGTACGTTTTCTTTTTTTAAACCTTCCTCGTATTTACTTCCAAGACTATCATCAGAGACTTTCCCAATAAAACCTACTTTATTACCAAGCTGCGATAAACCTACTACTGAATTTGCTACTGAGCCTCCTGATACAGTTTTTTCAATTTTAAGATTTGATAAAAGATCTTTAAATTCTTTTTCGTCAAAAATTAATTTCATAGTGCTTTTTTTAAGCTTATTAATATTCAAAAAATTTTCGTCTACTTTACAAATAACGTCTACTATAGCATTGCCAATACCTAAAATTTTCATATTATGCTTTCTTTGTTATAATCGGTTTTTTTCTTGTAGGATAACAAGTGGTACAAATTTTACAAGATATTCCATAACAATCTCTTGCTTTGCAATACTCTCTTCCATAATAAATAATTTGTAGGTGAAGTTTATTCCAATTCTTCTTAGGAAATAATCTTTTTAAATCTTTTTCAGTTTGAATAACGCTTTTGCCGTTAGTTAGACCCCATCTTTGTGCTAAACGGTGAATATGTGTATCAACTGGAAACGCAGGATAACCAAAACCTTGGGACATGACCACACTAGCTGTTTTATGTCCTACACCTGGAAGATCTTCTAGTTCTTCAAATGTTTTCGGCACTTTACCATCATATTTTTCGACCAAAGTTTTTGATAAATTATAAACACTTTTAGCTTTAATTCTGAATATCCCTATACTTCTAATTAATTTTTCAATTCTTTTTCTACCAAGTTTCACAAAATCTGTTGGTTTATTATATTTTGGATAAATATTTTTAGTAACATTGTTAACATTTACGTCTGTACATTGTGCAGAAAGAAGAACCGAAATAAGTAAAGTAAAATTATTTCTATGTTTTAATGGAACGGGAGTTTTGGGATATATTTTGTTTAAAATTTTTAAAATGGATTTTGCTCTTTGAACATTGTTCATTTTTTAAAATTTAATAGATTTCTCATTGAGTAAAGACCTGGTTTTTTTGATATTAGCCATTTTGCAGCCTCTAAAGCTCCTTCTGAATATAAAGATCGATCAAATGCTTCATGGTTAAGTGTAATTACTTCTTTTCCGCTTGAAAACTTAACTTCATGTTGACCTATTGTGTTTCCTTTTCTAATAGAATTAAAGTTAATTTTTTTTCCATAAGGAAAGACTGTTCTATTCAAATATTTTTTACCAATTATTTTATAAAAATTTTGATTTTTCCCAATTGCAATGCCTCTTGCTAACATCAAGGCAGTACCTGAAGGGTGATCTTTTTTATATCTATGGTGCACCTCAAAGACTTTGCTTAGATAATTATTTCCAAGTGAGGCCGAAGTAATTTCAGTTAAATACATTAAAAGATTTATTCCTAAACTCATGTTTCCTGCTTTTAAAATTGGTATTTTATTTGAAAATTTCTTTATGAAACTTTCTTCTTTTTTAGTAAAACCTGTAGTTCCTATGACAATCTTTTTTTTTAGTTTTGATGCAATTTTAAGGATTTCTAGGGTGCATTTAGGTGCAGTAAAGTCTATAATAACGTCAGCATTCTTAAATGCTTTCTCATTATTAATATTGGGCAGTACACCTCTAATTTTTTTTTTAATTATTTTATTTTCTGTTAAAGAAACTATTTTAATATATTTATCTTTACTAGCTGACTTTAAAATTTCTTGGCCCATTCGTCCCATAAATCCAGTAACAGCAATATTAATTTTTTTCATTTTATGATAAAATAGAGACCTATCACAAGTAGTATTATAATTACACCCCAAATACATAAATTTTTTATAAATAATTTTTTTTCTGAATTTAATCTAAAAAAAGATGGTAGTACTAAAATTAAAATAGCTATCAAAGCTATTGCTGGAACCAATTCTTCAAAATTCACAATTTAATTTTTCCAGAAACTTTTTGCTTTTTGAAAAAATTTTTTTATACTAGGGTTTGACTTTTCGTTTTCTATTTCCCTAAATTTCTCTAATAGTTCCTTTTGTTCACTATTTAAAGATATTGGCACTTCTGTATTTACTTGTATATAAAGATCACCATTTCCACTACCTCTCATATAAGGCATTCCTTTGCCCCTCAATCTAAATTGTCTACCACTTTGAGTTCCAGGTGGTATCTTTATTTTTGCTTTTCCACCGTCTATTGTTGGGATCTCTATAGAGGTTCCTAATGCAGCATCAGCTATAGAAATTGGACATTCGAAAAATAAGTGCTCGTCTTGTCTTTTAAAAAGATCATGTGAATTTACATTTATAAATAAATATAAATCGCCATTACCAGCACCCCTAGATCCTGCTTCACCTTTTCCAGCTAATCTTATTCTTGTTCCATCATCTACACCCTTTGGAATAGAAACAGCCAACCTTTTGGAAATTTGTTTTTTCCCTTGGCCATTACACGCATCACATGGATTTGTAATTTGTTCACCTGATCCTGAACATTGGGGACAAGTCTGTTGAACAGTAAAAAAACCTTGGCTAGATCTAACTTGACCGTGACCACCACACATAGAGCAATTCCCAATTTTATAACCTGGCTTGGACCCACTACCGCTACAGGTATTACATTTTTCAGATGTTGAAAATTTTATATCTTGTTTTTTTCCAAAATACGCTTCATCTAGATTAATAGTTAAATCATATCTTAAATCAGACCCTCTATAGTTTGATTTCCTTGATCTTCTACTGTTCCCCCCGAAGCTGTCACTAAAAAAATCTTCAAAAATGTCTGAGAAACTGCTTGAGAAATCAAAATTTCCGAATCCTCCTCTTCCACCTCCACCGTTCTCAAACGCAGAATGTCCAAAATTATCGTAATTTTGCTTTCTTTCAGAGTTTGAGAGAACGTGATATGCCTCCGAAGCCTCTTTAAATTTTTCTTCAGCACCTTTATCCCCTTTATTTTTATCTGGATGAAATTTTACAGCCAATTTTCTATATGCTGATTTTATCTGTTCGGGATTTGAGTTTCTACTAACACCCAAGACTTCATAATAATCTCTTTTTGCCATAACTAATTACAGACAAATAGTTGTAAACTTAGGCGCTTTTTTCTTTATTTTCGTCTTTTACTTCTTCAAAGTCTGCATCAACAACATTTTCGTCTTTTTTATCCTCTTTTTTTTTATCCTTAGGTGCATCTTCTGGCTTAGTACTTTGCTGTGATTTGTAAATTGCTTCACCAAGTTTCATTGAACTTTGAACTAAATCTTGAGTTTTTTTCTTAATATCTTCAACATCAGTACCTTTTAAAGAATTTCTTAAATTTGCTGATGCTGTTTCGATAGACTTTTTGTCTGCATCTGAAACTTTAGATCCATGCTCTTTTAAATTTTTTTCTGTTGAGTGAAGCAGAGTATCTGCCTGATTTCTTGCATCAACTGCTTCTCTTTTCTTTTTGTCGGCCTCTTTATTAGATTCTGCATCTTTAACCATTTGACCAATTTCTTCTTCACTTAATCCTCCAGAGGCTTGAATTTGAATTTTTTGCTCTTTACCAGTGCCCTTATCCTTAGCAGAAACATTTACAATACCATTTGCATCTATATCGAATGTTACTTCAATTTGAGGAACACCTCTTGGAGCAGGAGCAATGCCAACTAGTTCAAAATTACCTAATATTTTATTATCAGATGCCATTTCTCTTTCACCTTGTAAAACACGTATTGACACAGCTGGCTGATTATCTTCAGCCGTTGAAAAAACCTGACTTTTTTTTGTTGGTATAGTTGTATTTTTATCAATTAATTTTGTAGATACCCCTCCAAGTGTCTCAATACCAAGTGATAGAGGTGTTACATCTAAAAGTAAAACGTCTTTTACATCTCCTTGAAGTACACCAGCTTGAATAGCAGCACCCATTGCCACAACTTCATCTGGATTTACGGATTTATTTGGTTCTTTACCAAAAAAATTTTTAACTTCTTCAATAACTTTTGGCATTCTTGTCATTCCACCAACTAGAACAATTTCGTCAACTTCGCCAGGAGACATACCAGCATCTTTTAAAGCCGTTTGGCATGGTGGTATGGTTCTTGAAATTAAATCTTCTACTAAAGCCTCAAGTTTAGCTCTAGTCATTTTTAAATTAATATGTTTTGGACCTGTTTTATCCGCTGTAATGAATGGAAGATTTATCTCTGTTTGAGTTGCAGAGGACAATTCAATTTTAGCTTTTTCCGCAGCTTCCTTTAATCTTTGTAAAGCAAGCTTGTCAGATTTCAAATCAATTCCATTATCTTTCTTAAATTCAGATAATAAGTAATCTACAATGGTGTTATCAAAATCCTCTCCACCAAGAAAAGTATCTCCGTTTGTAGACTTAACTTCAAACACCCCATCACCTAATTCTAGAATTGATACATCAAATGTGCCACCACCTAAGTCATAAACTGCGATTTTTTTATTTGCTTTTTTATCTAAACCATAGGCTAATGAAGCAGCAGTAGGTTCATTTATAATTCTTAAAACTTCTAGACCAGCTATTTTTCCCGCATCCTTAGTAGCTTGTCTTTGGGCATCGTTAAAGTAAGCTGGAACAGTTATAACTGCTTGTTTCACTTCTGAGCCTAAATATTTTTCTGCTGTCTCTTTCATTTTCTGAAGAGTAAAAGCAGATATTTGAGATGGCGAATATTTATTTCCTTTTGCCTCTATCCACGCATCGCCTTTCTCAGAACTAACTATTTTAAATGGTGCTGTTTCAATATCTTTTTTAACTGTGGGGTCATTAAAATTTCTACCTATTAATCTTTTTACTGCAAAAATTGTATTTTCAGGATTTGTAACAGCCTGTCTCTTGGCTGGTTGACCGATTAATTTTTCATCACTATCGGTAAAGGCCACCACTGATGGAGTAGTTCTTGCTCCCTCGGTGTTCTCAAGAACTTTAGCTTGTGTACCTTCCATAATTGCTACACAAGAATTTGTCGTTCCAAGATCTATTCCAATTACTTTGCTCATAATATTAATTAACTAATCTTCATATAAGTGTTTATTTTATAACTACAACCTCAGCAAAAAATTAATTTTTATCCTTTTTATCCTGATTTTCCTCACTTTTTTCATTATTATCTTCTTTTTTGCCTTTTTTTGATACAGCAACCAAAGAAGGACGAAGCAATCTATCTTTCATCATAAAGCCTTTCTGTATCTCTTGAACTATCGTACCTGGCTCTTTGTTATCATCATTAATTTCCATCATAGCTTGATGTAAGTTTGGATTTAATTTTTCATTTATAGCTTTTATGGGCTCAATATTATTTTTTTTAAATATTGTAATCATGTCATTGTTAATAATATCGATGTGATCAATAAGCTTTTTTAATGCATCTGAGTTTTTTAAATCTTCATCATTCTCAAGTGAAGATTTTGATCTTTCCAGATTATCTAATAAATTAAGAGTTTCCTTCGCAAAAGAAAAACCACCGTACTCAAAAGCCTCATCTTTTTCCTTTTCAAATCTTCTTCTTTGGTTTTCCATATCAGCATATAATCTTGTTATCTTATCCTTTAAACTTATTATTTCTTCTTCTTGAGATGTAACATTATTTTGACTTGAATCTAATTTTTCATTTTGATTAACAGTATCATTAGTTTCATTCGTATTGTTACCTAAAATTTCTGATTCTTCTTTTTCCATAATTAACTATATGGTAAGAATTTCCTAAAATTCTAGATGGAAAAAAAAAAAATTAAAGAAATTATTATAGGCTCTAATAATCAAGGAAAATTAAGGGAAATTGGTAATTTATTACCAAAATCTTATGTAATCACATCACCAAACGAATATGGATTTAAGAGTCCAGTAGAAAATGGAAAAAACTTTTTAGAAAATTCTTTAATAAAAGCACGTTTCTTTTCAAAAAAATCAAATAAGATCTGCATTGCAGATGACTCGGGATTAGAAATAGATATTCTTAATAAAAAACCAGGAATCTTTTCTGCCAGATGGGGAGGAAAAAAAAACGATTTTGATCTTGCAATCTCTAAAGTCTATAAAGAATTATTTAAAGTTGATAAAAATTGGTATGTAAAAAAAATTATTGCTCGTTTCATTTGTGCATTAACAATTTATGGACTAAAAGAAAAACCAATTCAATCTTTAGGAATCATAGAGGGAACAATATCAAAAAAAAAAATTGGAACAAAAGGTTTTGGATATGATCCTATTTTTATACCAAAAGGAAAAAAAATTACCTTCGGTCAAATGAAACCAGCTCTAAAAAACAAAATAGATCACAGAGCTAAGGCTTTTAGAAAAATTAAAAAATTTTTGTAAATTCCCCATTTGCAATTTTGTAAAAGCTTAGTTCATGTGTAATCGTATTATTTTTAATTTCAAATACTCCAATTTTACCTTTAAAACGATTTTTTTTATAAAATAATTTATTATCAATAACAAAATCGTTTTTTAAAGCTATGTAATAAGTAAGTCCCAATAAATCATAACTTAAAAAAGATATTTGATTAGGAATGTCGTTAAAATTATTTTTATATTCATTAATAAAATCATCGTAATTTTCTTTGTTTATGGATGGAAAATATAATGGCTGTAAGGATGTTTCATTTAATAAACTCGTATCAAACCACTGATTAAGAGTTATATATTCAACTCTTTTAGAGGAAATATCTGTATAAAGTAAAGAGGTTGTTACACTTTTTAAATTTTCATCGAAATCTGCAATAATTACAGAATCAAAATTTATACCACCCAAAGTATCTTTTTTTTTCAATTTTTCTATCTTTATATCTTTATCAATTTGATTTGAATTTTCTAATCTAATAATTTCGTCAATTAAATTTTGTTTTCTCCTAGAATAACGAGTAATTTTTTCTATCTGTGATGTTAACAAAGTTGGATCTCTATCATAATAATATTTATCTTTTAATTTTATTTTTGTTTTTTTTATTGCTTTTTCGACTTCGTCTTCAAAACCAGAATTAGGAATTAACAAAATTGTACGTTTAAGACTTTTATATTTTTGATATTTTTTAATTGCTTTTATTTGTGATATTGCATTAACCCCAGAACTTATTACGTTTGGATAACTTTCAGTTACTCTATTTGTAAAAGAGAGGAATGTTACATCTGGGAGTTTATTGAGGTAAACATTATTTTTACTAAATACTGGTCCAATTATAATTTTAACATTATGTTTTTCATATAATTTTTTTGATACTTCAAAAGTAGTGTTCGGATCAGATTTATTATCTCTTGGTAAAATTTCTATTTTGGTATTGTCTATTTTATTAATTGCAAGTCTCATAGATTTAATTATTGAATTGCCAATACTACTAAATTCTCCTGATAGCGGCACGACAAGACCGATCTTAATTGTTTCAGATGACATAACAGGAGATGAAAATGTATTAATAAATAAGAAAAAGAAAAAAATTTTAATATAAGTTTTCATTAAATTTAATAGTATATTTAATATTATAATGCATGCAGAAATAGACAAAAATAAGATCAAAAAAGGATTATATATAGTATCAACGCCAATTGGAAACTTGAAAGATATAACCTTAAGAGCAATAGAAATACTGAGAACTTCAGATTTTATCCTATGTGAAGACACAAGAGTTTCAAAAAAGCTCCTCAATGCGTTAAATATTGAAAAAAAATTAATTTCAAATCATAAATTTAACGAAAAAAAAAATATTCATAAATTACAATCAATTTTAGAAAAGGAAAAAATAATTTCCTTAATCTCAGATTCTGGAACTCCCTTAATTTCTGATCCTGGTAAATTATTAGTCGAATATTGTATTAAGAAAAAAATAAATATAATTCCAATTCCAGGCCCATCTTCCGTCATTAGTTCCATATCTATTGCAGGCTTTTCAAATAATTTTTATTTTCATGGTTTTTTACCTGAAAAGATTAATCAAATTATTAAAGATTTTTTATATTTATCAAAGCTTCCTTGTTCAATAATTTTCTTTATTTCAGCGAAAAAAGTTTTTAAAATTGAAGATCAGTTAAAAAAATATTTCTTGGATAGAAAAATTGTTATTTGCAAAGAGTTAACCAAGTTTTACGAAGAAATATCAAGATATGAGGTAAAAAACTTAAATTTTTCTAATTTAAATTTAAGAGGAGAAATAACTATTGTTTTATCTCAACCTATCCTTCAAAAAAAAACAGAAATTATTTCCGAATCAGATAAAATTAAAATAAAAAAACTTTTAAAAAAGCTTAGTGTTAGAGATACTGCCGAACTTATGTGTAATAATATAAAAATTTCAAAATCAATAATATATAAATATTGTTTAAAAATTAAAAATGAAAATTAAATTAATTCTATTATTTTTTCCTTTTATTCTGATCTTTGGGTGTGTTGGTTCATCTTCAACAGGTGTTTTTGGAACTGGCGTTACTATAGCAATGGACCCAAGAACATTAGGAACTCAAATTGATGATTCCATTATGGATAAAAGTCTTGATGCAAAACTTTTAACTAGTAATAAAAACTATTTAATTAATGTAAAAACTAAAGTTTTAGACGGCCGAATATTTATAACCGGCAAAGTCGATACTCCAGAAGAAAAGCTCAAAATCACAAAACTTGCTTGGGAAACAAAAGGCACTAGATCAGTTAAAAACGATATTAAAATTAAAGAAAGCTTCAATTTTAAACAATCTGCTAAAGATCTATTAATTACATCTCAACTTAGATCTGCAATGATTTTTAACAAAAAAATTAAAGCTGTAAATTACAATATAGATACATACAAAAAAATAATTTATATCTATGGAATTGCAGAAACAAAAGAAGAAAGAGATGAAATAGTAGTTGAAGCTAAAGACATACTCGATGTTAAAGATGTTATTGTAAGTATATTGTTATTCGAGGATTTAAGAGTAAAAAAAGACTAATTTTTTTTACTATAGTCAATTACACCGGCGGAGTAAGCTGCAACTGAAGCTAAATTCAATATCTCTGAAGTTGAGCATCTTAAAGGTGCTATTTCAATAGCTGCATTTAAACCAATAAGCAAGGGTCCTATAACTTTTGAGCTGCTCATTGTTTTCATTATTTTATACGAAATTGCAGCACTGTGTTGACCAGGCATAATTAAAACATTCGCGTTACCAACAATATCTGACATAGGATATAATTCTTTATAATCCTCGTCTAAGGCAACATCAGGCTGCATGTCGCCGTCAAACTTAAAATCTACTTTTCTTTCTTTAAGTATTTCAACCGCATCTCTTATATGTTTTGTTCTACTTGTCATTGGTTGTCCAAAAGTTGAATGAGATAAAAATGCAACTTTAGGAGTAAAACCAAACAATCTAACTACTCTTGCTGATGATACTGCAATATCCGCCAATTGCTTTGACGAAGGATATTCATGAACACTTGTATCTCCAATAAATACAGTTCTACCTTTATTTACAACCATATTAAGACCAAACATTATTTCACCAGGTCTTGGTGTTACCACTTTGGTGATTTTTTGAAGCGATTGTCCGTACCTCCTTGTGTTTCCAGTTACCATTGCATCTGCATCTCCACATGCAACCATACAAGAACCCCAAATTACTCTATCATTTCTAACTAATCTATCACAGTCTCTTTCTAGTAAACCTTGTTTTCTATGTAACTTTTCAAATAAATATTTCGAATATTTTTCTCTCATTTTTTTCTTATTAGAATTAATTATTTCAATATCAAAATTTTCACTATACCCAATTTCCTTAAGACGTTGTTTTACTACTTTATCTTTTGCTACTAAAATTGGTGTTCCAAGACCAGTATTCTTAAATGCAATTGCCGCTTTTAGAGTATTCTCATCCTCTCCATCTGCAAAAACAACTTTTTTTTGATTTTTCTTTATTTGAGAATTTATACCTTGCATAATGGTTACAGATGGATCAAGCCTTTGCTTTAATTGATCAGCGTAAGCGTCAAAATTGTTAATTTTTTTCCTCGCAACACCTGTTTTAATTGCTGCCTTTGCTACAGCTACTGGAATAACATTAATTAATCTAGGATCAAAAGTTGATGGAATAATATACTCTTTACCATATTTTGGTCTTTCACCACCCATGGCAGCCACCACTTCATCAGGAACTCTTTCTCTAGCAAGATATGCTATGGCATTTGCTGCAGCGATTTTCATTTCATCATTAATAGTTTTTGCTCTTACATCTAAGGCTCCTCTAAATATGTATGGAAAACCAAGTAAATTATTAACTTGATTTGGATAATCAGATCTACCAGTTGCAATTATTGCATCATCTCTTACTTGCTCAACTTCTTCAGGAGTGATTTCTGGATCAGGGTTAGCGCAAGCAAATATAATTGGGTTTTTCGCCATACTTTTTACATTTTCTTTATTCAAAACCCCAGCGGAAGAAAGTCCAAGAAAAACATCCGCATTTTTTATCGCGTCCGATAAATTTCTTGAGTTTGTTTTTACCGCATAGTTAAGTTTCCATTTATTTAAATTTTTTCTACCCTTATGTATTACTCCTTTGCTATCAAGCATAACTATATTTGATTTATTTACCCCTGCTTTTAAAAGTAAATTTGAACAGGCCATTGCTGAAGCTCCAGCTCCATTAACCACTACTTTAATCTTATTTATATTTTTTTTTGATATATCTAATGCATTCATGAGTGCAGCGTAAGTAATTATTGCTGTTCCATGTTGATCATCATGAAATACTGGAATATCTAATAATTTTTTTAATTTCTCTTCTATTATAAAACACTCTGGAGCCGCAATATCTTCAAGGTTTATTCCACCAAAACTCTTAGAAAAATTTTTAATTGAATTTACTATTTCTTCAGAATTGTTAGAGTCTATTTCTAAATCAATGGCATCAATATCAGCAAATCTTTTAAACAAAACTGCTTTACCTTCCATAACAGGTTTAGAGGCTATTGCACCAAGATTCCCTAAACCAAGAATTGCTGAACCATTACTAATTACTGCAACAAGATTTCCTTTTGTTGTGTAATCGTATGCAAGCTCTGGATTAGCTGAAATTGCTTTTACTGGAGCCGCAACGCCAGGCGAATATGCCAACGCTAAGTCTCTTTTAGTTGTCATGGGCTTTGAAGAGATAATCTCAATCTTGCCAGATTTATTACTATTATGGAAATCTAGAGCTTCTTTATCAGAATAATGTTCAATTTTTTTTCTTTTCATTTTTTAATTAGATATAAATTTAGAACTAAGTTAAGACTAATATGATTTATGAATCTAATTAAGTCAACAAGCACCTTTGGATTATTTACTTTTATAAGCAGGATACTAGGATATATAAGGGATTTTTTGTTAGCTATTAATTTGGGTTCAGGTCCAATGACAGATGCATTTTTCGTAGCTTTTAGGATACCAAATACATTTAGAAGATTATTTTCTGAGGGCACATTTAATGCTGCATTCGTTCCAAGCTACTCATCTGAATTAACCTCTTCTAAAAAGGGAGCATCTTTATTTGCAAACAAAATTTTTAATTTATTAATTATAACTTTATTGGCTCTTACAATAGTTATTGAAATTTTCATGCCCTTGTTTTTGTATATTATAGCGCCAGGCTTTATAGAAAATAAAGATAAATTAGATCTAACAGTTTTATTGACTAGAATAACTTTTCCCTTCTTAATTTTTGTAAGTTTGGCATCATTCTTTTCAGCTATTTTGAATTCACATAATAAATTTAGTGCCGCGGCAGCCGCACCAATAATACTAAATATCGTACTAATATTTTTATTATATTTTGTTCAAAATGAAAACGAAAAGTTAGTAGTATATTTATCATATGGAGTATCAATATCAGGATTAATCCAGCTAATTTTTCTTTATTATTTTGTAAAGAAATATTTTGTCCCTAGAATTAAAATATCATTTAAAGTATCAAAAAAAATTAAAATTTTTTTTAAAAAATTGTTACCAAGTATATTTTCGTCAGGAGTAACACAGATAAATATATTAGTGGGTACAATTATAGCATCATTTCAAGCTAATGCTGTATCTTATCTTTATTATGCAGACAGAATATACCAAATAAATCTAGCTGTTGCTGGTATTGCAATTGGAGTAATTATGCTTCCCAATTTAAGTAAGCATATTAAATCTCAAAACCAAAAAAAAATTAGTTTAATACAAAACAAATCAATAGAATTTAGTTTTTTTCTCAGTTTACCAGCAATGTTAGCTTTACTTGTTGGTTCAGAAAAAATTGTTTCTTGTTTATTTGGATATGGTTCATTTGATGAGGAAAGTATAAAAAATTCCTCTTTAGCTCTTTATTATTTCGCTTATGGGTTGCCAGCTTTTGCTATAATAAAGATTTTCTCAACATTTCTGTTTGCAAGACATAATACAAAAATACCGTTTTATTATTCATTATATTGTGTGGCACTTAACATCGTAATTAGTATTTACTATTTCAATAAAGTAGGTTTTATTATTATACCTATAGCTACTTCGATATCTTCTTGGGTAAATGTGTTATTACTATATTTCTACATAAATAAAAAAAATTATTATAAGATTACCATGCCTGAAATTTTTTCCATAGTAAGAATTTTCTGTGCTTCATCTATATCTATTTATATTTTTTTTTTAATGATAAATAATTTTTCAAGTTATTTATCTAATGACAATAATTATAAACTTGCAGCTTTGATTATTATGGTTTTCACTACTTTTTTCCTATATATATTAATATCAATAGTTACTAAGACTTTTAAATCATCCGATATTAAATTAAAATACTAAAGAATGACAAAAAAAATTTTCTCAGGAGTTCAGCCTACTGGAAATCTTCATATAGGAAACTATCTTGGAGCTATTAAAAATTTTGTAAATTTCCAAAATCAAAAAGATAGTGAATGCATTTATTGTGTTGTTGATTTGCATGCTATAACAGTCAAACAAGACCCCGTGCATTTGAAAAAAAATATTAGAGAAACTACAGCCACTTTTTTGGCAAGCGGTCTGGATCATAAAAAAAGCATAATATTCAATCAGTCAGCAGTACCTGCTCATTCAGAAGTATCGTGGATACTTGGCTGTTACGCAAATATAGGTTGGTTAAATAGAATGACACAATTTAAAGAGAAAGTAGGCAATAATAAAGAAAAGGCTAGTATAGCTCTCTATATATATCCGATACTAATGGCAGCTGATATATTACTATATGATACCACACATGTCCCTGTTGGCGAAGATCAAAAGCAACATTTAGAGTTGTCGAGAGATATTGCTCAAAAATTTAATCAAGAATATAATTTTAAAAACTTTTTCATTCAGCCAGAACCAATTATACAAAAAAATTTTGCAAGAATAATGAGTCTTAAAGATGGAAAAAAAAAAATGAGTAAATCAGAAATATCTGAATTTAGTAGAATAAATTTAAATGACAGCAAAGATCAAATTCTAAATAAAATAAAAAAAGCAAAAACAGATACTCTTCCATTGCCTGAAAACGAAATTGAATTAAATAAAAGACCGGAAGCAAAAAATCTTCTTGGAATATATTCAAGTTTGAACGATCAAAAAATTGAAAAAACTTTAGATGAATTTTCAGGAAAAAATTTTTCAGACTTAAAAAAAAAATTATCAGATCTATTAGTTGAAAAAATTTCCCCTATTTCCAATGAGATAAAAAAACTTAAAAATGATAATAATTATATAGATAAAATTTTAGAAGAGGGAGCTATTAAAGCGGCTAATATATCCTCAAAAAAGGTTAAAAAATTAAAAGATATTGTGGGTTTTTAATTAATTATCTTTAAATTTTCAAATTTATTATTATATAAAGTATATGTTTATTCAAATCCAAAATACACCAAATCCAAATTCATTAAAATTTATACCTGAAGCAAAAGTTTCAGAAGTTGGACCAATTGAGTTTCTAGATATAAAGAAGACAGACAATAAATTAATAAGAGATATTTTGTCTTTAAATGGCGTAAGAGGTATTTTTGTATATGAAGATTTTTTATCTGTTAATAAAAGTTCAAGTATTGAGTGGGAAGAAATCAAACATATAATTATTTCTTACATTAATGATTTTTATTCAAAAGGAAACAAGTCAATCATTAGTAAAACAACAATTGAAGCATCTAATAAAATATATAGCGACCTGGAAAAGAAAATTATCAATATTTTAGAAACTAAAGTGAGGCCTGCTGTTTCTAAAGATGGTGGAGATATCACATTTCAAAATTTTCAAAATGGAATAGTGACTGTAAAATTACAAGGAAGTTGTTCGGGCTGTCCTAGTTCAACTATGACGTTAAAAAGAGGTGTTGAAAATCTTCTTAGCCATTATGTTCCAGAGGTAAAAGAAGTAATATCTAATTAAAGAATATTATTCAATTTTATGGTAAATAAATACAGATCTATGAACATTGAGGAAATAAAAAAAATTCTTTTAAAAAAAGGATTTAAAATTTCAAGATTGAGAAGAAATAAAAATTATGCAAAATATAGAAGTGTATATATTTCAGCTTTTGTAAGCTTATTTTTAATTGGAACATTCGCTATTTTACCGAGTATATTTAATATTTTTTCCGACACTTTTAAAAAAAATAATGTAGTTGAGAACTATTCAAAAAAGTATTTGGAAAAAGTTTTATCTGGAGAAAAACTTGTAATTGATAAAAGTATTGATGACGCTCTTGATGAAAGACATCTATTTGAAGATGTTGAATTTAAATCTGGACCATCGCAATCAGTAAGAATAGAAGCTTCAATACTTAAACAGATATTCGAAGAAAATAATTATAAATTAAAAAATGTTAGAGATAATAAATTAGTTAAACCATTTGAAGTTGGTATGTTGCCTGGTGAATTAAAATTAATAGAAAGCTCAAAACTAAGAAAAGAACTATTTATAGAAATAGTTCTACCATTAGTTCTTAGCGAAAATAACAGAATTATAAGAGATAGGTCCACTCTTTTTAAAATATTAAATAAAAATAATAATACAAAATCAGAAAAAGAATGGTTATTAAAAAAATTTAAACAGTACGGAGTAGTAAAAAGAGACTTGTCGACATTAAAAATAAGAATGGATATTATTCCTGTTTCACTTGCCATTGCTCAAGCAGCGAAAGAGACTGGCTGGGGTACCTCTAGATTTGCAATTGAAGGGAATGCATTATTTGGTCAATGGACTTATAACGGAGAAGGTATTAGACCAGCAGCTGCTGATAAAAATGACAAACATAAAATTGCAACTTTTAGTGTTCTCAAAGCATCTGTTAGAGCCTACCAAAGAAATTTAAATACACATTCTAGTTACAAAGAATTTAGAAAAGCAAGAGCAACTCAAAGAGATAATAATGAAAATTTAAATAGTTTGGAGCTTGCGGATTATTTAAAAGATTATGCTGAAACTGGAGAAGAATATACGAAAATATTAAAAAAAATAATAAATCAAAATAATCTAACAGATTTTGACAATGCAAAAATTTTACCTATAAATAAAGAAACTAAAAATAATATTTAGTTATTTGTAAAAGTAAACTGTAAACCAAACCACCTCCATCCATCTTCATCTTTCATTGAACAGTTTATTCTTCCTCGTCTATTTAAAAATTTTTCACTAAATAAAATACTTAAATTTTTATTTACAAGTTTTATGTTTGTTTTTTTCCAATCTTCACCCTCATTTGAAAAACAATTTATCATGTTTAAATTACTTTGTTCTTCAAAAAAGGATATATTTAAATTTGGCGGATTATTTTCATCTGATAGAAGCATATCTTTTATATTAATTTTTTTAAATTCTAAAGGTTTTAATTTAATTAAAAAACTAAATCTATCCAAGTCTCCATATTTCTCATTAATAGGAAATCTTGGTAATTCAAAATAATCTTTATTAGCATCTATAACTCCAGATTGTTGCCCAAATGCAAAATTAAAATTTTCCATAATAAATTTTTTTTGTTCAAAACTGTATTCTCCAAAAGGATAGGAAAAAAAGATTGGATTATAGCCCAGATTGTCTTTAAAAATTTTTATTGATAAATTTATATCTTTTTTAAAATCTTTAATTGTATAATTTACCAAGTACTCATGACTATGTGAATGATTACCAATCTTTACAAAATCATATTTTTGTATATCTTTGATTTGTTCCCAGTTCATATAACCTTTTTTCCCGATTGGCTCTGTTGATACAAATAATATAAAAGGAATTTTTTTCTCTCTCAAGTAAGGCCAGGCATTAATATAAAAAGATTCAAAAGCGTCATCTATAGTAAGTAAAATTTTTTTCTCATCTTTATTTTTTATAATTTCTGAGCTAAAATTTTTAGGATTTAAAAATTTTAAATTATTATCTTTAATTATTTCTATTTGTTTTTTAAATTCAGTCATACCTATATTAGTTGATGGGTACTCAAATTCATCGAATCTGTGATACATTATGGATAGTATTCCTTTATCATTTTCATATATTTTTAATTTATTTTCATAAGCATGTGTTTCTGTTATTGTTAAAACGATAATGAATAGTTTAATAGTCGATGCGGCTAAAGATTTTATTTTTTTACAAATCATAAAAGATGACAAATCTTACACTAATGAATATTCGAACAG
>CETL01083712.1_pt1 | contig 20694 bp, 14 predicted proteins | sample 356371 | NCBI WGS metagenome assembly CETL01 (sample SAMEA2622518, study PRJEB7988) | marine metagenome | biome: marine biome (ENVO:00000447); feature: surface water layer (ENVO:00002042); material: "saline water (ENVO:00002010), including plankton (ENVO:xxxxxxxx)" | depth 5 m | reverse complement strand
GTATAAAAAATGGCTACAATATCAAACGCAACAACAGGTAACGATATCCTCGTTCCAACTAATAATGACGTAACCTATAGAGGTCTATCAGGTGACGACGTTTACATTCTATCATCAGCAATTGCTGCAAACGCCAAGATTAGTATCGTTGATACTGCAGGCGCTAACAGAATTCAATTGGTTGATGGTTTGTCAATAACTTCATCACGCTTTGCAGCTGATGCGGTTGAACTAACATTATCAAATGGTGCTGTCGTAACAGTTAATGGTGCTGACAACTTTACATTTGAAGTTGGTGGCAACGATACCTCAGGTACAGCTGGTACTGATCAAACTTATTCTGCCTTCGCAAGTGCAATGGGTGTTGCATCATTGCCAACCGGTTCTACACTAGTTTCCGGTACTGCAAATGTTGCAGTCACTGGTGCAAGCATCGGAGCAGGTGTTGGTGCTGGAAGCGTTTCAATTTTAACAACTGGATATGACGAACTAACTGGAGGAGCTGGCAATGACTCTTATATTGGTGTTATTGGTACTGGTACAACCCTAACGGCTAACTCTTATGATGTCATTGATGGTGGAGATGGAACAGATACAGTTTCCCTGAACTTATCTGACGGAGATTTCTCTGGTGATACAACAATAACTAATGTTGAGATTATGTCTTTCCGTGCTTCAGGCGCAGCAAGAACATCAACAAGTCTTCTTCAACAAGAAGGTGTTACGCAGATTACTAATGATAGAAGTACAGATGACTTAACTGTTTCTGGTGTTCCAAACATCGTAACAGTTTTTGCTGATAGAGTTTTAGCTGGTAAAGATACGAGAGTTACATATGATCTTCTAGCAACTATTGGTACAGGCACAGAACAACCATTAAAAGTAACTGACTCAGGCACTGCTTCAGTAATTGAGTTTAGCGCTTCAGGTACAGACGGTGTTGAAACAGTTGCTATTACATCAACAGGAAGTGAACTTGGTCAAACAATTGGTACATTGACTGTAGATGATGTTGCATCAGCTTCTACACTAGAAAAAGTTACTCTTACAGGTGAATCAAAACTAACTATCACTTCTGCGCTAAACTTTGCTGGTACAGCTGTTGGTTCAGTTGTAACTGGTACAATTGATCTATCAGAAAGTACAGGTGGTAGTGCTATTACAGTTGGTGCTGATGCTGAGAATATTGCATTTACTGGTGGTAGTGGTAAAGATAAAATTACTTTTGCTGCAACTTTTAACACGAAAGATACAGTAGATGGTGGCGACGGTGTAGATACACTTGCGTTATCAGGTATTACTTCTTTCTCACCAACAACTGTAGGATCAATTACGAATACAGAGATTATTCAAATTGAAGCTACAAACAACAATGACTTAGCAGTTACAAATTTTGATAAAACAACAGCTACAGCATTTCATCTTGTCGAAAACAATACAGACGGAAAAGATCTTACACTTACAACATTGAAAGCTGGCGACACAGTCGGTGTTATTAATGATAATGATAACAATGTTGCTGAACTAAGTCTTGGCCTTAAAGATGCATCTGGATCAGCTGATGTTCTTAATGTTGAGCTTTATGGTGCAGATGGTAAAACTGGTGCTCAAAATGGTATCGATGATATCATTTTCACAGCTATTGAGACATTAAATATCACATCTGATGTTGTTTCAGTTCTTGGTAATGAGCAACTTACAACAACAAGTGAAAGTAACCTAATCACTGATATCTCAGCGGATACTACACTAACAACTGTTAATGTATCAGGTAATGATAAAATCACTTTAACAGTTGGTGCAGAAGCTGCTAAATTATCTTCTCTTGATGCTAGCGGCATGACTTATGACGCTGTACTTACAACAAGTGCTGCATCAGATGTAACTGTAGCACTAGGTTCAGGTAATGATACCATTAATTTTGGTACAACACTAACTGGTGCTGACTCTGTAACTGATGAAGGTAACAGAACTGCTACAACTGCGGATAGATTAACTGCTACTATATCTGGTTTATCAACAGTTACTGGAACAGGTAATCTAAATGTTACTGGTGTTGAAAACATTGATCTTATAACAGCGACTTCAGCTTCTACTGTAAGTGCTGCAAGTATTACTGGTGCTTCAGTAATTAATGCTGCGGGTACAGGTGGTGATAATACTACTGCTTTAACAATTTCAGATCTTCCAGTAGGTACTAGTGTTGGTGTCGGTAATGCTGCTTCTGCTACTAATGATATCTATAAAGGTACATTAACAGTATCTTTAGCTGACGAAACCGGCTCAGATGATAACATTACATTCCTACTTGGTGACACAGGTACTGATGATGATGTTGATGCAACATTAGTAACTAATGCTGCTGTTGAAACAGTAACAATCACAGCCTCTGCTGACCTGGTTGATGCTGCTGGAAACGAAGCAGATCTAAATGTTGCTAAAGTGAAAGCCGCAACTCTAGTTATTAATGGTGGTGACGCTGCATACACTGAAGGTCTTGACCTTACAGGTACAGGTGCTGCAACATTACACGTAAATACTGCAACCGTTGACGCTTCTGCGCATACGGGCCCACTTACTCTTAAAGCAAATGCGGCAACACCAACAACAGTTACTGCACAAGGTGTAGCTATTCAAACTATAACTGGTGGTTCTAAAAACGATGTTGTTGATCTAACTGTCGCTGCCGGTACTGTAACACATGTTCTTGATGGTGGAGCAGGTACTGATACAGTTAAGGTATCCTATAGTGGCGATGCTAGTGTTGAAACAATCGATAATTTTGAGACACTAGAAGTTACAGTCGGAGCTTCAAAATCTGTTGCTCTTACCCAGGCTGCAAATAAATTTGCTAATGACTCAGATGCAACAACTCTACTTATCAAGGGTGGTAATTCACTATCTACATTTAGCTTAGCTGCTGATCCAATTGATGGTACTAACCTAACATTAATTGATGGTACTGCATTTGAAGGTAGAATTAATAACATTACCTTTGATGCTGAAATGTATGCAGATACAACACAAATCATTGGTGGTTCAAGCGCTAAAGATACCGTGAAATTCTCAACAGATACAAATGCACAGTCTTACATTCCGAATACACAAAGTATTGAGTATCTATATTTCACAGCTGATAGTGGTGGTGATGGTAGTGAGACAGCAACTCTTGACCTAACTAAAGCTACTGATATTTCTAGATTATATCTCGGTACTGGTACAGGTTCAGCCAACACAGTGGCTATTACCAATTATAATAGTGATAATCATGGTACAATTTATCTTGGTCATTCACAAGGTAGTACACCAACATTTGATACAACTGGTGGTGGTGCTCTAAGTGTTACTCATGCTTCTGCTACTGGAACATCTGACACTGTTAATTTGTTCCTTGAAGATACTAACAATGCTGCAAGTACTGCAACAATTACATCTGCCGGTACAGAGACATTAAATATTACTGTTGGCGCTGCTGCTGAAAGCCATAGTCTTGTGACTACTGCTGTTGCACCGACAACAGGAAGTGCAACAACAATTAATGTTAAAGGTTATCTTGCAACCGCTTCATCTGCTGCAACTGTAACCCTTGCTACGACATCAGCTTTAACAACAACTGTTGATGCAGGTACATTTGCTGGTACATTTACACTTTCTGATCGTGGTTCTTCTGCAATGACTATTACAGGTTCAATTGGAGTTGACTCAATCCAGATGGAAAATGGTGGTGACACTATTGCGGCTGGTACAGGTGTTGATACTCTTGTTGTTAAATACTACTCAATTATTTCTGGTATAACAGTAGATCTTTCTGCTGATGATCAGATTGTAAGTTGGGATGGTGCTGCAGCTTCAGGTACAGTATCTGGCTTTGAGAAAGTTAACGTTGCACAATACACTGGTGGATTTGGTGCTAATGTGACAATGGGTAGTTCAACTACTGGTTCATATGAAGTTACTGGTACAAAAGTTTCAGACTCAATCACATTTGGTCTAGGTGCTGATAATTACATCCATGATGATGACACAACACTAAGTGTTGATACAATCAATAACATGAACCTTCTTGCAACAGGTAACCAAGATACACTTGATCTTTCTGTATCTGTTATTGAAGCATTAAGCGGTACACATGGTACTAGTGATCTTGAGCAAGGTGACGGTACTGATGTTGGTGCTACTAACACTGTTGTAGTTAAGGAAGCATCTGGTACTACTAACTTCAATGATGGTTCAGATATCCTTGTTGTTGTTGGAGCAGAATTTACTACAACTGCACTTCTTGAAACTGCTCTTGAAACCGGATCAAGAGCTTTAACAGTATCAAGTGATCTCGCAACTGCTGATGGTGCTGGGTTCCTAGTATTATACTCAGATGGAACTGATGCTTATCTTGCTGTTGCTGATATTGATGCCGAATCAGATAATGACCTTAACTTTGAGGCTAACGACCTAAGTATTACTCAAATTCTAAAAATTGCTGGCGTGACTTCAATAGCCTCAGGAGATTTTGCAGATGCTGAGCTTGATCTTATCTAGTAATGTTTAAATAAATAAAGAAGAGGGGTCTTTTAGGCCCCTTTTTTTTTGGGTATAATATAATCATGAATACTAAATTGACAAAAGATGACCTAATTCACCTTAGTGGTCTATTTGAAAAACAATGTTTTGATGAGCTTAATGCTAAGTTAGATATTTTTCTTAAGTTAGGTGATAACGCTATCCTTCTGAACCTTAAAGGTGCGACGTTAATTGCTCAAGAAAAATACTTAGAGGCTGAAGAAGTGTTAGATCGTCTTATAAGTAAATTTGATATTTCCATTGATGGCAAAATTAATCTTGCTAATGTTTATCATAAAACGAATAGATCTGATCTTGCCTTAAATATTCTCAAACAACTACTTTTAATTGATGAGCTAAATGCTGAAACTAAACATACATTAAATAATAATATTGGAATGATCTACAACGAACTTTCAGAATATGATGAAGCTATTTTATACCTTAACAAAGCTCTTGATTTAGACTCGAATGCCATCGAAACCTTAAAAGGTCTTGGAGCTGCTCATAGAGGTAAATTTAATTATCAAGATGCTATAACATATTATGAGAGTATTATAAGCATTATTGAAAATGATAAATTACATCCAGATCTTTTTTCAGAAGTTTGTATGGAGTTAACACAACTATATAGGTCTGTTTATAATTATGCCAAAGCAGATGAATATTTGAAATGTGGTCCAGGTATAATCTCTATTTCCGATAAATCAGTGGATAGTAATTTATTCTCTCAATTACAGGTTGAAACGGATGTAGCTGATAATTTTATCGGTTATTGGACTATAAACGATGATAAACTTATGGATGAAATTGTTAATTTTTTTGATGTGAATCCAAATCTTCAATCGCCTGGAAGATCGGGTGGTCAAATAAATACTAATCACAAGAAATCAATTGATATTTCTATTCTACCTTCATCTTTAAAAGATCAAAAATTTGATATATTTGGTAAATATTCAGACATATTAATAGCGTTGTTTAATGATTACAAATGCCGATGGCCTATGTTGGATAAGATACCCTTATATTTTTCAAATCTAAATATTCAAAAATACGAAACAGGTGGCCATTTTCAAGGTTATCACGCGGAAAGACTCAATAAAGGAACGATGCATAGGATGTTTGCCTGGATGACATATTTAAACGATGTAGAAGACGGGGGCTGTACGTATTTTCCAAATTTTGATCTCCGTTTTAAACCAAAAAAAGGAACAACATTAATTTGGCCCTCAGATTGGACACATACTCATTGTGGTGAAGTGGTTAATTCTGGTGAAAAGTATATTATCAATGGTTGGTTTGAGCTTACATAATTAATTGACCTAACTTTATCAAAATTCTAGAAAATAATCTTAATTTCATACTATTGTATTATTCTATCAAATACCTATATATATATTGTACATTTAAGGGAGATGAATATGTTAATCGATGGTATAGCGGGTATGACAATATCTAACGGTGTTCTTAGAATTGCTGTTGGCAGAATCGATGCTAATGGTGAGACTTCAACCGAGGATATTTTTATTCCAGCAAACTGCATTAATAATGTTGTACAGGCACTCGTGCAAGGTGTTGAAGAATTAAATACAAAACTAGCTGAAGAAAATAAAGGTTCAGAGGATAGTAATTCCGGTGACACCAAGAAAAAAAATAAAAAATCTTCGCTAACTGATGTCGATGATAAATCTGAGTAAATATTCTATTTTATTTTCTAAACTTTTAATTGTTTTATCTCTTTTTAGCTCATTAGAAGCTAATACAAACGAAGGTATTACTTTAGACGATATACTAGGTTTAGCTTATAAAGCATCTATAGAAGAACCTTTTGTTATCTCTTCTAAAGCATATGTGAAATCTGCTGAAGCTGACTTAAGCGCATCGAAAAGACAAAGGCTCCCTGTTTTTACAGCCTCAATAAAAAATGCTCTTACAATTGATAGACAAATAAGTGATAGAAATGCGTTAAGAAAATTTGAAGATGAGGGTTTGGATCTTCAAGTACAGATGGTACAGCCAATTTTCACTGGTTTAAGTATTAGAGCAGATATTGACCGTTCTGAGTCAAACTTAAGAGGTTCAATTGTTGAAAGTAATAAAAGATTAGGTCAAACTATCATCGAGTCAACTTCTGCATATATGATGTATGTTCGTGATACGAAACTAAGAGATGATGTAAATATTGCGTTAAAAAGAAGCTCAGAGTTACTTGAATTAGTAAAAAAAAGATACAATGCTGGACTAACTGACTTAAGTTTATTTGCTCAAATGAGAATCAAATATAGTGAGATGCAGTTATTAGCAAACACGATTGAGAGCAAATTCACCAATTCAAGAGCTGTTTTTCTTCGATTTTTTTCTGAAGAGCTTTTACCTACTCATTATCCCACAGAAGTTATTAATTATGACTTTCTTGATTTTTTAGGAAGTAGTCAAAGTTACGACCTAGCATTAGCTAGAGCAAATCTTGATGCTGCTGAAGCTGAATTATTGCTTTCAAAAGGAAATCGTCTTCCAAGCATAGCTGTAACTGTAAGTGGAACCCTTTATGATGTAGATGGAAGCGATGAGGAGGAAGATGAGTATGATATAAAAGGAGGTTTACAAGCAAGTTGGAAATTCTTAGATTTTGGAGCTTCTCGAAAAAAGGTACAAGCATCACAATCAAAAGTTCGTGCAGCTAAATATAATATAAATTATCAAACAAGGATTGATGAGGTTGAACGTTTAAGGCTTCTATCTCTTATTTCCAGCTTAAATAAGCAGTTAAAAGAGCAGTATGATGTTTTAGAAGATATTAATAGACAAATTATGCTTATGGAAACACAACTCACTTCTTCAAAATTTTTAGGTATATCATTGGCAGATTTATTTTATCAGAAAATTAATGTGCAATCATCAATCGACACTATGGAAATTGACTATGTTACAGCAAACCTTCAGCTCAAACTTTTATCGGCTAATTTAGTAAGCTTTATAGCTCAAAAAGATATTATAAATTAAAAAATACTGTTATTTAATCACTAACACTTGTATTTTATAAATTAATATCTATTTATCTGATATAAATAGGGTTGAACATGGAAGATAAAAATAAACATTGGTTTTGGGGGCCAATATTAAGAAGCAAAAGATTATATATTCAAGTAGCTTTAGGTAGTGTTTTTATAAACCTATTTGCTCTTGTGACAGCTTTTTACATAATGACTGTGTACGACAAAGTCCTTCCAAACTTTGCCACGGACTCTCTCAAAGCACTAGCATTTGGTGTAATAATTGTCTTTATTTTTGACTATGCAATGAAAATGTTAAGAACTTACTACATTGATGTAGCTGGTTCATCTATAGATAGATCTGTTGGTGACAAAATTTTCACTAAAATGACCTCTCAAGATATAGGTGAAGACTCACATCATGAGAGAAGAAAGGCAGCTGGAGCATTATCACAAATTGTTAGAGAATTTGATACACTCAAGAATTTATTTACATCAGCTTCATTAAATACATTTATTGATTTGCCATTTATGCTTTTCTTTATTGCAGTAATCTATTCAATCGCAGGTCCTGTAGCTTTTGTTCCTTTGGCTATTGTTATATCTGTTTTTCTTTTTGCTTTTATAGTACAACCAATTCTTAAAAAATTTTCTGCATCAAGTTATGACTCAAATATGGGGAAATATTCTGTTTTAATAGAGTTGTTGACAAATATAGATACTGTCAAAGCGATTGCCGGTGGTAAAACCCTTAAAGAGAGATGGAACCATAGTGTTAATGCTAATTCACGCTATGGTCTAAAAGCCAGGATGGTTACAGCTGCAGCATCAAACTTTACATCTACAGGTATGCAATTTAGCAGTTTGGGTATTGTTTTTATCGGAGTATATTTAGTTCAGGATGCTAAGATTACAACTGGTGCACTCATTGCTTCAGTTATCCTTTCCGGCAGGACACTTGCACCGCTTGCACAATTTAGCCAAACATTGGGAAATTTAAATAATGCTCTTAAAGCTTATAAGCAGATAGATGATCTGATGAATGTAATTTCCCTTGAAGAAAGTAAATCTGACCAGGTATCAAAAGATACAATCGAGGGTGGTATAGTTTTTCAAAATGTAAACTTTACTTATCCAGGTAAAAATGAACCAGTTTTTGATAGTCTCAATCTTAAGATAAATGTAGGAGAAAGAATTGCAATTATGGGCCCTGTAGGATCAGGTAAATCGACACTTATAAGCTTAATATTAGGCTTGAATAAACCAAGTAGTGGCTATGTTTTACTTGATAAGGTTGATGTTAACAGCATAAGACAAGAAGATTTGAGGAATAATATTGGTGTAGTTCTTCAAAATGTTGAACTTTTTTCTGGAACATTAGAAGATAACATTAAAATTAATGCAAAAGATGTCAGCAATGATAATTTCTTTGCGGCGGCAAGATTATCAGGAGTAGACGAGTTTGCAGGTCAACTACAAAATGCATATAAATTTCATCTACAAGAAGGAGGTTTAGGTTTATCAGGAGGTCAAAAGCAAGCGATTGCTTGGGCAAGAGCTTTGATTAACCAGCCGAATTTGATGATTTTGGATGAACCAACTTCTGCTATGGATCACGAGACTGAGGCCAAGATCCTTAATAACTTAGAGGAGTACTTTACTGGCAGAACAATTCTATTTTGTACTCATAGACGTTCATTTATTGAAAAAGCCACCAGAGTAATTGTTTTAGATGACAAAGGTATTAAGTTAGATATTTCTGCTGAAGAATATCTGAATAAAATTGCCTCCTTGGATGAAAGACAAAAAATTGGTCAGATTTAATGTTTAAAAGAATTAAAAATATAAATATAAAGACTAGAATTTTTCAAATAATAAAAAAAATTCAAGACTTAAATCTAATAGGTCTACTAAAAATTCAATTTGATAGGTTTGTTGTTATTTCCAGAGATTATTTTATGGAGCGTTTTGACTCTCTAGATAATGGAGAAGCAATTGCTGATCATGATAATGCAAGTGAGTCTGAGTTAACTCCTAAAATTAATAAGCCTAACCTAATGTTTTTTATGATCATAACTATTACAATTATATTTGTAATATGGGGCTCATTAGCGAAAATTGACAGAAGTATTATTGCTATGGGAGAGATTAAACCATCATCAAAAATACAAGATATACAATCATTATTTACAGGCAAACTAGAGAAAATATATGTTGAGGAGGGTGATTATGTCTTAAAAGATGAACCACTTTTTGCAATTGACTCTCTTGAAATTATTGCGGAGAAAAATCAAACGGAAAATACATATTATACACATTTAGCAAAGATAAGTCGTTTAAGACTAGAGCTTGGCATAACAGATGGATTTAATTTTCCTGATGAACTTATTGAAAATAGACCAGAGCTAATTGCGTTAGAAGAACAAATTTTTTTGAGTAATATGAGTTACTTGGAAATTCTTGAGCGCCAAGTTGAGATGACACAAGAATTGTATGATCAAGGTGCTGAGTCCGAAATGTCACTTTTGGCAAAAAAATCTGCTCTTTTAGAAAGAAGAAATGTAACTTTAAATGAATTAACAAAGGCTGAAGAAATATTAGCTAATACTCTATCTAAACTACCGGCACAAAGAATTCGAGCTGAACAGGCAATAATTAAATCAACTTCTGATGGGACCATAACAAATATTAATTTTTATACAATTGGTGCAGTAGTGGAAGCTGGAATGAAATTAGCCGAAATAGTACCTGATGATGATAATCTTGTTGTCGAGGCAAGAGTTTTACCTCAAGACGTTTCTTTTATTCAAGATGGTATGAAAGCTTATATTTCTCTAACCTCCTATGACGAGAGTATTTATGGTCGTGCCAAAGGGGAAGTATTAAAAGTTTCTGCAAATACACGGTCAGATCAAGATGGTACTACTTTTTATATTGCGACCTTAAGTGCTGATTTTGAAGAGTTTTCTAGTAAGGTAAATGGGATAATTCAACCTGGAATGCAGACACAAATAAGTATAATTGGCGATAAACGAACCGTATTAGGTTATCTTTTCTCCCCAGTTACAAAACTAACATCAAAAGCTTTCCGAGAAAAATAACAAATGAAACAATTTGTGCAACATTTACCTGTTATTACTGAAAATAACCCAAACTTTATTGGCGTATGGTCTTTGAATGATATTACTTTTACCGATCTCTTAATTGATTTTTTTAATTCAAATCAAATGCTACATATGGACATGAAAATTGTTTCTAAGAATGGTAATAAAATTGATAAAAGTGTAGTTAAAGGTAAAAGTATCCTCAACATGAAAGCTGAGGGAATAACCAACACTAGGTTGTTATTGTATTTTAAGTACTTGAATGAATGTTATAAAAATTATTTATTGAGATGGCCTACAATTATAAAACAAGAAAAATTAGGCCTATTGAATAACTTTGAATTGCATAAATATGATAAAGGCAGCCCAAATAACTATGATTCTTTCTTTAAAAGAAATCAACCATTAGCTGGATTATATTCTTTGTCTTTTATTACATTTTTGAATTCAGTTGAAAAAGGTGGAGAACTAGAATTCTATTATCATGGAACATCAATTAAAGCATATAGGGGTGTTACTGTAATTTATCCATCAGATTGGACGCATGCATCAAAAATTACATCTAACGTTAGTGACGATTTGTATATAATTAGGGGAGATATTGGCTACTATGCTCATGAAAATCAGACCTATGGGGTCAGTTTGGATACATTTGATCAAGATGTAAAAGTAAAATCTGATAAAAAAGATAAAAAGAAGTAATCAATATGATCGAAAACTCAAGTCAAATTGATGATGATATTAATTTTCTAAATTCTCTTTTAAAAAAAAAGGAATTAGATGAACTCAAAAACAAATCTAAAATATTTATAAATAAATATCCAGAGCATTATGTTGGATTTTTTTTTGTTGCTGCTTATTATTTCTATACTAACAATTTTATAAAAGCAGAAAAATATCTAAATAAATCAATAGCTAAAAACCAAAATATACCATCAGCGCTCAACTTAATGGGCTTGATAAAAAAAAATTTAGGTAAACTAAATGACGCCATCATTTATTATAAAAATGCTCTTCATCATGATCTGAACGACATATCAATATATATAAATTTATCTTCTGCTTTTATTGCTTTAGAGAATTATAAGGAAAGTTTGAATGTTATTAATAAAGCAAAAAAAATTGATGAAAATGATCAGCTCTTAAAAATCAATGAAGTGTCAACTTTGATAGGACTTAAAAAATACAATGATGCAAAAATATTAGCCAATAAGTTATTTTTAAAAATAAAAGATAATCCTGTCCTATTGAATTCTATAGGTAGTATTTATTCGCAAGAAAAAAATTATAAATTAGCTTTAGAGTTTTTTAAAAAATCCTACACTATTAATAGTAATGATTTTAGTGTTTTTTTGAATATAACTTCAACATTATCAAAATTAGATAGGGATGATGAAGCAATAAAAATTTACAAATCTTATATTTTAAATGGGGGTATGAACTCTGAAATTTATAACAAATTAACCTCATTAATGCTAAAAATAGATAATTTGGATGAATGCTATAATTTTTTTTCAGATATCATAAAAAAGAACAGCACTAATTCTATGGCGTATAATCAATTAGGAAATGTCCTTCGTTTACAAAATAAGAATGAAGAGTCACTTATTTCTTATAAAAAAGCAATTGAGTTGTCAAAAAAAGCACAATATTTCAATAATATAGGTGCAGCATACCAGGAATTAAATGAGTTTAAAAAATCTGAGTCTTACTTTAATAAAGCTCTCGATTTAAGCAAGGCCGAAGACAAAAAATCAATTCCTGCCTGTTATCATAATCTAGGAAACCTTTACACATATACAAAGAAGTTTGAATTAGCTAATAAAAATTACAGAAAAGCCATAGAAATAGAACCATATTTCGTAGACTCATTTCGTAGTCTTGTTAGAAACAAAGATTTAGAGTTAAATGATGAAATAACAAAAAATTTTGTGAGAATCTATGATCAAGACCTTATGGGTGATGGTGATTCAAGGGCTACACTCGCATTTGCACTAGCTGAATTATATGAGAGTGCAAATAACTACAAATTAGCCTCAAATCTTTATATAGAGGCTAATAAATTAGTTCGTAAAACATTTTCATATTCTACAGTAGAGCAAAAAAAATACTTTCAAAAACTTAAAAATATTTATTCAGATAGTAATTTTAAAAAATATTCTTTTAGTGGTAGTAAATCAAAAAAGCCAATATTTATAATAGGGTTACCAAGATCAGGATCAACCTTAGTTGAACAAATCATATCAAATCATTCAAAGGTGCATGGGGCAGGGGAAGTTGACTATTTTCAAAGGACAACATTTGAAGCAGAAAAAATACTTGCTAGAAAATATCCCTTTAAATTATCAGACTTTGATGATGAGACTATTAATACCCTAGGGAAATTTTATTTAGATAAAATTAATATTGATAAAAATATTGATAAAGTTACAGATAAAAATCTAGCTAATTTTTTTTCCGTAGGTCTTATTAAAATGATATTTCCAAATGCTAAAATAATAAATGTGTCCAGGCATAAAAAGGATAATTGTTTATCAATTTTTTCCATAAAATTTACTGGTTCTTATCCATATGCTTATAATTTAAAGGAAATCAGTGAATATTATACCTTATATCAAGACTTAATGGACCATTGGAATAGTATTTATCCTGGTGAAATTTATAATTTAAATTATGAAGATGTAATCAGTGATATTGAAGAGGAAACAAAAAAAATCTTGAATTATTGCGATTTAATATATGAAGAAAATTGTTTAGAGTTTTATAATAATGAGAGACCAGTTATGACAGCAAGTACACATCAGGTAAGAAAAAAATTGTATAATTCATCAGTTGGAAGGTGGAAAAACTTTGAGGAGTATCTTGAGTTTTAATTCATTATTCATAATTTAAATCGTTAGGATAATAATGAGCGGTATTAAAAATAATAAAAATTTAATAATTTCTAATATCAAAAAATTTTTAGTAGATAATGATTTAGATAATGTAAAAAAATTATCTGAAGAATTTGTTATTATGTATCCTGAAGATTTTAATGGTTACTATTTTTTAGCCAATTATTATCTAAAAAAAAATGATTTAAAGAGTGCAGAAAATTATTATCATGAGTCACTGAGAAAAAACTCAGAAATAGACTACCTATTATTAGAAATAGGTAATTTTTATTATATTCAGAATGATTTAGGGAAGGCTATAAATTACTATAACAAGGCATTAAAATTAAATTCAAATTCGTATGTATTATTAAATAATATTGGTTTAGTTTATTTAGCAGAAAATAAGTTTGAAAACGCAATTTCCTTTTTTAGTAAATCATTACAAATTAATCGAAATTATATAAATGCACTTATGAATAGATCTGTTTGTTTTAATAAGTTGAATAATTATAATGACGCAATTAAAGATTGTAAAAAAATTATTAAGTTGGATTCCAAATTTGCTTATGCCTATAATAATTTGGGTTGGGCTTATCATATCAAGGGCAATAATGAGGAAGCAATTACTAATTATAAAATAGCTTTAGAATTACAGCCTAATTACTTAGATGCCATAAATAATCTCGGTGGTGCTTATTTTAATTTAGGCAATAAGAAGCTTGCAGCTGAATATTTTAAAAAGTCTTTGGAAATTGATCCCCTGAATACTGAGACCTTTAGAAGCCTTGTTTTAAACAAGGGTATCGATATTAAAGATATAAGAGTAAGCCAATTTAGTAATCTGTATGATGAAAATGAAAAAGAATTAGAAAGCTATAAGCATAAACCTATTCCAAAAAACTTTATCGATAGTCACTCAAGCTTATGTTTTGCACTTGGTTATTTAAATGATAATGAAAAGAATTATAAAAAAGCATCTATTTACTTTGAGAGAGGAAATCAACTTTATCGATCATCATATGATTATGATATTGAAATTGAAAAAAGTTTATTTCTTCAAATACAAGAGGTTTTTGATAAAGAGCTCTTTCAAGAAAGTATAAATAAAAGTAATTTGTCATCTGCTCCAATCTTTATTGTCGGTATGCCTAGGTCAGGTACTACCTTAGTTGAACAGATTTTATCAAGTCATTCTCTAGTTATAGGTTTAGGAGAAATTGAGTTCATTAAGAAGATTGCTTCTTTAGCTATAGAAAAAATTCCATCCAATAATTTAGAAAATGTAAAATATTTATCTTCGAGAGATAGAGAGAATTTAGGTAATGAGTATCTTAGAAATATAAATGATCTTATTGATAATCCAAGTGATGCATATCGGTTCACTGATAAACAAATGTTAAACTTTATTAATTTAGGTTTCATAAAGATGATATTTCCTAAAGCTAAAATTATACATGTAAAGAGAAATTCTATGGATAATTGCTTTTCAATCTATTCGTTACGCTTTAATGGACACCAACCATTTGCATACAATCAATTTGAGTTAGGTAAATATTACAAAATGTATGAGAAAATGATGTTTCATTGGTTAAATATCTTTCCAAATAATATATATGAGGTCAGTTACGAAAATTTAGTGAGAGATTTAAAAAATGAAGTAAAAGGAATTTTAGAATTCTGTAATTTAAATTTTGAGGATAATTGTATTAAATTCCATGAAAATAAGAGATCAGTTATTACCTCTAGTAGTCTTCAAGTAAGAGAAAAAATATATTCATCATCTATAAATAGATGGAAAAATTATGAAAAGGAGTTAAAACCCTTATATAATATTCTTAATAGTTAAAAATTGAGTAAATAATGCTTAATCAAGAAACCATGAAATTACTAGAAAAGGGTAAAAAGCTTTTTTTAGATGATAAGTTTTCACAATCTCAAGTAATTTTTAAAAAAGTTATCAATTTAGATTCAGATAACCAAGAAGCTAATAAATATCTAGGTTTAATCTGTTTAAAGACTGAAAATAAAAAGGATGCATGGAAATTTATGAAAGTAGCACTCGATGCTAATGTTGAGGATAGTGAGTCATGGATTTTATTTATTCACTCCTTGTTTGTTGCTGAAAAATATGATGATGCAAAAAAAATAATATTAATTGCTGAAAAGAATAATTTAAAAAGTGAACTCGTTCAAAAAATTAAAGCTGATATTGAGTATAAAGATGTACAAATACTCTCAAATGTCATTTCAAAAAAGATAACTGATTATAAAGAGAGTGAAAAAAAGCCAAAAAATTTCGACAAATTTTTTTCCAAGAAAACTGATAGAAAACCACATAATTATACCATTGCTAGTCTTCACGATTTAAAAAATTATAGAAAATATAACGAGTTATATGATTTATGTAAGATTTTAATAAGAGATTATCCTAAAAATCCGAATATTTGGGAAATGAAAGGCTTATCCGAAATGCACCTTGAGAAGTATAAGGAATGCTTAGAAAGTTATCTCATTGTTGAGGATTTATTACCTCCTGATAACAAGATAATTAAAATTAATATAGCTTCTGCATATTTAAAATTAGGTAGAAAAAAAGATGCAATTAAAGTTCTTGAAAATGTGCTGGTTATTGACCCAAAATTTATGTTAGCTAAAGAATTATTAAATTCGATTGATAATAAAAATTAGTATTACAAGATCTATTTTATTTTTCTTTACATATATGGTGGGCGCGGCTGGGTTTGAACCAGCGACCCCTACGATGTCACCGTAGTGCTCTCCCGCTGAGCTACGCGCCCATGAGAAATAAGATTATTTATTAACATCTTAATTTCTGCTAAAACATTTATAATGAATAATTTAATAAATGATAAGGTTAATTTTTTTTCTTATTTAAGACCAAAAAAGAACACATCAAAACCATTTATTATAACATCTCCTCATTCTGGAGTACTTCTAAACAAAAATTTACTAAATAAAAGAAATAAAACTATATACGACTATGACTCTATGCAGGACATGTATGTAAATAGCTTTTCAAAAGGATTAGAAAAATTAGGGTTTACAGTATTTCAAAGTCATATTTCTAGGATAGTAATAGATTTAAATAGAGAAATTACTGAGATTGATCCGAAAACTGTTGCAGGATTTCCTGCTAATAATATGATTAACCTGTCAGATAAGGTTAAATCGGGAATTGGTCTTATTCCAATGAAAAATTCATCAGGAAGAAACATATATACTACAAAATTAGATTGGCAAGAAGTTTGCCAGAGAATAGATAATTATTATCTCCCATGGCATAACAATTTACGATTAGAAATCCAGGATTTTACGAAAAGATATGGAAGAGCTTTTGTTATTGATATGCATTCTATGCCCTCTGAAACCCATAATAGTGAACTAGCTGATTTTGTAATTGGTAATAATTTCGATAGAGCTTCAGATAATTATTCGAAAAAATTATTATCAAATACCATAAAGTCTTATGGTTATAGTGTAGCTCATAATAATCCTTACTCAGGAGGTTTTATTACCCGAAATTATTCTTCACTAAAAAATAATATTCAATGTATTCAAATAGAAATAAAAAAAAGTCTATATATGGATGAAAAAAACTTTGTTAAAAATACAAAATTCGAAAAATTTAAGTTGGATATAAAAAACATTTTAAATGAATTTTATTTTAAATTAGAGGCTAGGGGTAACAGAAAAGTTGCTGCAGAATGATTATTTTAGCTATTTGTGATTTCATCAAATATTTTCCAAAATTCTCCTCTTAAAGTATTATTTTCCATAAGAATCTCATGCTCACATTTCTCAATACTGAATAGATTACAATTTGATATGTTTAATGATAAATTTTTTGTTTTTTTTGGGCAAACAACTTTATCATTTAAAGGATTTATAATGGTGATAGGAATATCTAATTGATTTAGCCAGCTTCTTTTCCTAATTTTGTTTAAGCTTTTTTTTACAGCAAATACCCATGCATTTGTTACTCCCCACAATCTAATTACTGGATGTTTTCTTACAAGTTCTTGTGTTCTTTTGTAGCGACCATAGTCCGATGTTAAATCATTTAATTTGAAAGGTGTTTCTTTCCCCATATTTGGTCTTGAAAAAGGGAGAAAATTTCTTTTTCTTCCAATAATTCTCATAATTATAGAAAGAAAAAAAAGAAATGGCTCAAATTTAAAACCAAGCATGGGAGCAGATAAGATGATAGTTTTAAATTCTTTTTGAATCTTTTCTTGAGACAAAAGTATTAGGTGACCGCCCATTGAATGTCCTATTCCAATTAAAGGACCAGGAAAGTTTTTTTTGATAATTTTGTTAACGATATAAACTAAATCATCAACATGGATTGATAAATCTTCAATATATTGTTTATTAACATTATTAATCATTCTGTCTGATAGTCCTTGTCCACGCCAGTCAAAGCAAACAACATTATATTTTCTATCAATTAACTCTTGAATTGTTTCAAAATATTTTTCGATGAATTCGTTATGACCCTGTTGCATCAAGACTGTTCCTGCACAGTCACTTTCAACTCCATTATATTTCCAATAAGCAAATCTTATCTTCTTTTGGTCTCTCATCGGAATATATATAAAATGACCACCCTTAGGTGATTTATAGTTATCTAATTCAAGATATTTGGCAGTTTTGTATTGAAGCATTTTTATATTATTGAATATTTGTTATTCTTTATTATCATAGCAAATAAATAGGATCCTTCCAATGACCTGGGAAAAAGAAGTAGAAGAAATAAAAAAAAGAGAAAAATTAACCCTTAAGCATGGTGGTGAAGAGTCTGTAACAAAACATCACAAAAAAGGGCGAAAAACATTAAGGGAACGAATAGATTTTATTTTAGACAAGAAATCATTTAATGAGGTTGGTAAAATTGCTGGTTATCCGGAGTATGATAAAAATGGTGAGCTTAAGGATTATACCCCTGCGAATTTTCTTTTAGGTTTTGGAAAAATTAACAACAGATCTGTAGTTATTGGCGGAGAGGATTTTACTTTAAAAGGAGGCTCACCAAATCCCGCAGGCTTGAGAAAAAGTATCTATACTGAGGAGCTTGCTATAAAATACAAAATTCCACTTATTAGGTTGCACGAAGGTGGTGGTGGGTCTGTTGCTGGCTCTGGAGGATCCGTAAATAAGCCGACAATACCAAGTGGAGACTCTGTTTTTTCAAAAAATAGATTTCAAGCTTTAGCAGAGTGTTTGTCGGTTCTTCCTGTTGCAACCGCAGCCCTAGGCCCTGTTGCAGGTTTGCCAGCAGCAAGATTAGTGGCTTCTCATTTTTCTGTTATGACAAAGAGATCACAAGTATTAATTGCAGGACCTGCGGTAGTTAAAAGAGCATTAGGTATAAATATATCAAAAGAAGAACTTGGTGGACCTGATGTTCATTTAAAATCTGGAACAGTAGATAATTTAGCAGAAAATGAGGAAGATGCTCTCAATCAAATAAAGACATTTTTATCCTATTTACCAGACAATTATAAAAATTTGCCTCCCAAAATAAACTCTATGGATAAAAAAAATAGGATTGAAAATGAATTAATTAATATTATACCTAAGGATAGAAGAAAAACCTATAAAATAAGAAAGGTTTTATCGTTAATTCTAGATTCAAATTCCTTCTTTGAGTATGGAAAGTATTATGGTTCCGGTCTCATTACTGGTTTAGCAAGATTGAATGGTGAAGCCGTTGGTGTATTAGCTAATGACTGTATGATTTATGCAGGTGCTATGACTGCTGAGGCATCAATGAAACTTAGAAAATTTGTTGATTTTGTAAATACATTTAGCATCCCAGTTATCAGTTTTGTTGATGAGCCAGGCTTTATGATTGGTCCAGAATCAGAAAAAGCTGGAACTATAAGACATGGTACTGCTGCTATTTCTGTTTTAATGCAGTCAAAAATTCCATGGGCGTCAGTTATTATTCGAAAAGTCTTTGGAGTAGCAGGAGGCGCACATTTCGCTCCCGAAAGTTATGTATTGTCTTGGCCAAGTGCTGAAACAGGAACTCTTCCAGTTGAAGGCGGCGTGGCAATTGCATTTAGAAAAGAAATTGAAGAGTCTCCTGATCCTGAATTAAAAAGAAAAGAGTTAGAAGAATTACTATCTAAGCGATCTTCACCTTTTCCAAGAGCAGAAAACTTTTCTGTACACGAACTTATTGATCCCAGAGAGACGAGACCAAAGTTAATTTCATGGATCGAGATAGCAAAAAAATCTCAAGAACCCTTAATAGAACCTTACAGAACTACAATGATGCCTTAATCAGCTCTTCCGAAATCATCTTCTAATCGTTCAATATCATCTTCAGAAATATTATTACCAATTTGTATCTCAATAAGAGTTAAAATTTTTTCTCCAATATTTTCAAGTCTATGTATATCTCCTTTGGGTATGTAAATATTATCACCTTTCTCCAATTGAAATTTTGTATCTTCTAGGTAGACCATTCCTTTACCATTAATAATTTGCCAATATTCTGATCTATTCTTATGCCTTTGTAATGATTGTTTTTTTTTTGGTTTAATATTTATTTCTTTTATTTGATATCCTTGACCTTTAGCTATTATATGATAGCTACCCCAAGGTCTTCTCTCAAGTTCAGCTAAATGATTTTTAATTAAATTTGAGCTACTTTCGATTTTATGGATTCCACCAACTCCGAAAACTAAATCAATATTCAGATCTTTGCATGTTTCGGCCTCACGAATTTTATTTTCTTTACTTCTATCGCCGCCATTGCAATAGCAAATAGATTTTTGCGATTTCGTATTGTAGAAATCTTTGATAGCTTGATTACTACTATCATCATTATCATTTTTTTGAATTATGACTTGCGATATACTTTCAAATTCCTCAAGTATTTGTGCTCTTTGAATTTCATTCATGAATGGTTTACCTTTTTTTCGTTTAAGCCATTCATCACTATTTAATAAAATAACAACATTATCAGCAATTTGGGCAGCATCCTTTATCATTGCGAGATGACCTATATGGACTGGATCAAATCCGCCGCTTAAAAGGGCATAATCGTATTTTTTTTGCATAATATATTCTCGAATTTATATTTTAAAGATTATAGGAATGCTTAATAATAATCCAATGTATTATTGACATAAT
>CETL01057542.1_pt1 | contig 20723 bp, 25 predicted proteins | sample 356371 | NCBI WGS metagenome assembly CETL01 (sample SAMEA2622518, study PRJEB7988) | marine metagenome | biome: marine biome (ENVO:00000447); feature: surface water layer (ENVO:00002042); material: "saline water (ENVO:00002010), including plankton (ENVO:xxxxxxxx)" | depth 5 m | reverse complement strand
GGGTGGGTTTGTAAATAATGTATTTTTTATTTTTTTTTAGAATTTTAAATTATTATTGTGAAAATAATACTTATTCTAGTGACATTATCAATTTGTTTATCCAGTAACAAAGAAACTTCTTGTGATCTAAGCTTTAAGAATAATCATATTATTTCAAATTATGGGAAGTACAAGCTAAGTAAATCCTTAATAAAAAAGAAAATAGAAAGCATAAATCTTAAGAATATGACGATTAATGGAGATAAGATTGATGCTGATAGAGAAATTATTTTTTACAGGAAAAATAAATCATTTGAAAAAATTTCTAAAAAAGCATTTAAGGGGTTTGTAATTGGCATGGCTATACCCTTGATTTGGGGTGCAGTTGGAGGTAGGGGTGAATTATTTGGTCGACATGCTGAAGCTTATCTTGCTATTGGAGCTTATATAGGAGTTGTGGGTTTTATGACTTTTGGAACCATTGCAGGCATAAATGAAATTGCTAATGAAATAAAATCCAAGCAAAAATTTACAATGGATGAACTTTTAAAAATTGATTGTAATGAATTGATTTATGTTAAATAAATTATTAAAAATTTTATTACATAAATAATTAAATTATTTTTTCCAAAAACCTATAATTTTTTTTCTAAAAATAAAGATAATTATAAAAGATAAAATATATAAGGCTGGAATCAGATAAACGGGATTTACTTTATCCCCAAAAATATAGGTGATTATTAATATTAGCGTAGTTCTCATAACTTAATCTAAAGAATCAATACGTAAAATGATAATGAATAATAAATTTTTAATAGGTCTAGCAATAGTTTTTCTTGTATCATTTGGAATCATATATAATTTATATCAAAATAGAAAGATTGATAATGGGTCTGAATTAATTCAGGATGATGAAGAGAGCATTGAGGAAGAATTAAAACGATTAATGATACTAAATAATTAATATGACAAATAAGCTAGGTTCAGCAAACCCCAATAGAATTTCAAGTTTAAAGAAAACTCATAAGATTGAAGAGATTTATAATTATCATAAAATTCATAATTTGTGTGAAACTTCAGGTCAGCCAACTAGAAGTCAGTTAAAACTACTTATCGAAAAGGGTTATCAAGTTATAGTTAATCTTTCTCAAAATTCAGTAGTTAATAAAGTAGTATTAAATGAGAAGAGAGTATTTGAATCGTCAAATGTAAAATATATACATTTACCTGTAGATTTTGATAATCCAAGAGAATCTGATTTTGAAAAGTTTGTTTTAATTATCAGTAAATTTAAAAGTAAAAAATTATGGATTCATTGCGCAGCAAATATGCGTGTATCTGCTTTCATATACAGATATAGAAGAGATATTTTAAAATTAAAGCATACTGATATTATTGGTGATTTAGAAGTTATATGGAAGCCAAGCAAGATATGGGTTAACTTTTTAAGTCTAAATGATAATAGCTGAAAATTATCCTATTGCGTCTTTTCCTTTCTCTCCGGTTCTAATTCTAATACATTCTTCTATTGGTAAGATAAAAATTTTTCCTCTCGCTTTATCAGCATATTTATTTGCAACTTTACAAATTGCCTCAATTGCAGATTCTACATAATCGCTATTGACTGCGATTTCTAGTCTAACTTTCTTTAAAAGCGTAACATCATGCGCTATACCTCTATAAACTTCATGTATTGGTATTTCCTTACCTTGCCCTAGCGCATTTGAAACAGTAAACTTGTATATCTTTCGACTTATAAGTTCTTCTTTTATTTCAATTAATTCTTCTGGTTGAATTATTGCTATAATTAATTTCATAATTTTATCCTATTCTACTGTAAATATTTGAAAGCCTGAATATGACTCCATATCATGTTCACTGATATCTAATCCTATTAATTCTTCTTCTTTAGTAACTCTGATTCCAATTGTCTTTTTTAAACTATAAAATATTAAATATGATACAACTACACTTGCAAAACCGTAAGATAATACACCAATCAATTGTGTTGTAAAATAAAAATCGTTGCTAAAAATACCTACTGCTAATGTACCCCAAATTCCACACACTAAATGGACTGAAATTGCTCCAACAGGATCATCTATTTTTATTTTATCAAATAAAATAACAAATACAAATACTAATATACCTGATATAAAGCCAACAATAACTGAATTAATCGGTGAGATTACATCAGCACCAGCTGTTATACCAACGAGTCCTGCAAGTGAACCATTAAGGACCATCGTTAAATCTGGTTTCTTTGATATCATCCAAGAAATTAACATTGCTCCTAAAATTCCGCTTGCTGCAGATAAAGTTGTTGTTACAAAAACAAATGATACAACCAGAGGATCTGCCGACAAAACAGAACCACCATTAAAGCCATACCATCCAAACCATAATAAAAATACTCCTATAGATGCTAATGGGAGGTTATGACCCATAATGGGCCTTACTCCTGATTTTGTATATTTACCAATTCTAGGTCCAAGTAATATTGCTCCAATTAATGCGGCCCATCCTCCTACACTATGAACTAAAGTAGAACCTGCAAAATCATAAAAGCCTATTTGATCCAGCCATCCGCCTCCCCATTTCCATGAGCCTAATATAGGATATAATATTCCAACATATATCGTTGAAAAAAATAAAAAACTTGTAAGTTTAATCCTTTCTGCTACTGCTCCTGAGACTATAGTTGCTGCAGTGGCTGCAAACATAGCTTGAAAGATAAAGTCAGTAAGATAAGTATAATTACCGTCTGCATAATCAATCATATCAATATTTGGAATAGAAATACCAAAACCTGCGAAGGCAAAAAATCCATTAAATTCACCAGGATACATTAGATTAAATCCACAAAACGCATATGTTAAAATTCCAATCGAAATTATTGAAACATTTTTAAAAAGTATATTAACTGTATTTTTTGACCTTGTTAAACCTGCCTCTAGAGTCGCGAATCCAAGGTGCATTATAAAAACAAGGATAGTTGAAATTAAAATCCAAAGATTATTGATTGTAAACATTTCCATTTAATTGGTATCCATAATTGTGTTTGAGTAAAATATAACTTTAATAAATTAAGTATTAATAATAATTTATTACAATAATTAAGTTTATTTTTTTAAAATACTATAATAATTTAAGATTTTAGACTATTTTTCATTAAATAATTAATTTTTTTAATCATTTAGAAAATATATTTAAAATTTACGGATATTTGATAGGTTTTAAATTAGCTGGTAAATATAGTGGATGAGATGGAAATCCATTTTTTGTTTTCCTTAAACAGTAAAGATTTTTCAGCATTCTAGAAACTTCTTTTCCACGATTAAGATAATCTCCATGAGTTCCCCAGGCAGCAATGGTCATTCCAGCTTCTTTATTTAATTTTTTGATCCAGAAGTCATTTTTATTACCGATTGGATTTTTGATTTTTTTTAATTTTTTAGGATCTGTTGATCTGAATGCAAAAATATTTGCCATTATAAAACCACCGAAACCAAAATCTTTTGAGAATCTAATACACCTTCTCATTGTTGGATCATCTTTTACTTCATCTGCAGTTGATGGATTTAAACCTATGAAAAGTAATTTTTCCAGAGATTGATCCCAGGTTCTCCATAGTGCATACCTGTAAACTCTATCATTAGAAAATTTAGCATTTGAATAAATTAAATGTTGTGACATATTGAATATTATTTAACTTTAGCTTTAAGTTAAAAAGTTTATATGGATAATTTGATACAAAATTTAGTCTCACAAAAATATTTATTGATTTCATCTATCATGATATCGAGTTTTATAATTTTTTTGATGATGAGATATATTGTTCTGAAAGTAATATTTCACTTATTTCAAAGAACATCTAATAAATATGATGATATTCTTATAGAGAAGGGTCTCTTTAATAGATTATCTTATTTGCCTTCAATCTTATTGATGTACAATTCTTTTAACTATTTTTTTGAAAATCATATTTTAATAAATAGATTCATTCTATCCTTATTAGTTATTGTGATAGTTTCATGTATAAATGCTTTATTGAGTATTTTAAATGATTTTTATAACAATAGTAAATTCTACAAACAGATAAATTTAAAAAGTTATATCCAGATCTTAAAGCTTATAATTAATTTACTTAGTGTCGTTATAGTTTTTGCTGTTTTAAGTGGTCAGTCCCCTTTTTATTTATTGAGCGGAATAGGTGCACTAACAGCTGTTTTAATGTTAGTTTTTAAAGATACTATTTTATCATTGGTATCTAGTATACAGATTAATTCAAATGATTTATTTAAGGTTGGTGACTGGATAGAAGCACCACAGTTTGGAGCAGATGGGGATGTTATTGATATTGCTTTACATACTATTAAAATACAAAATTGGGACAAAACAATATCAATTATTCCAACTAATAAGCTAGTTGAATCATCTTTTAAAAATTGGCGTGGTATGTCAGAAAGTGGTGGAAGAAGGATAAAAAGATCTATTTTGATTGATTTGAACAGTGTAAAGTTTTGTGATGAAAAATTGCTTGAAAAATTCAAAGATATTTCTATTATAAAAAATTATATCGAAAAGAAATTAGTTGATATAGAAAAGTATAATGCATCGAAAAGCAATGGCTCAGTAATTGATAAAAGAGTATTGACAAATATTGGAACTTACAGAGAGTATATTAAATCTTATCTTAAAAACAATGAGTACATACATGAAAGTATGACTTTTTTAGTTCGCCAACTTGCTCCCACTGAAAGTGGTTTGCCAATTGAAATATATGTTTTTTCAAATAATACCAATTGGATTGATTACGAGGGTATTCAATCAGATATCTTTGATCATTTGATTGCTGCAACACAATATTTCGATTTAAAAATTTTTCAAAAACCTTCAGGAAACGATTTATTAAAATTTGATTTACTGAAATAATTTTAATATTTGTTCAATTAAAAATATACCTAAAAATATTCCTAGTGTTCCGATAGCACACATTACTAAAAGAATAATCATACGTATTATACTAATCTTCATTTTTGTTAAATTTCTTTTTTATTATAATTAATTTTATTTAAATTAAAACGTGCAAAACGTGCAAGAATATAAAAAAAATTAAATGGAGTTCCTAATGTTTAAATATTTAAAAAGCTTAAAATATTTTATTTTATCATTTACTTTTATAGGTTCTATCATGTTACATGCAGGTTGCGGTGGATGTCAAGTTAACAATAATGTGAAGCCCAAAGAAGAAAGCAGCGCTTTAGTCACATCTATACCATATAGTGGCAAAATTGATGGATTTGTTGTTGCTTCATGCAATAAATGTAACTTTGAACAATATGGCCAGAGAAAATGTAGTATGGGTATAAAGATAAATCAAATGGTTTATGAAGTAAAAAATTATGATCATGATCATAGCAAGGCTCATAACCATGATGGAATTTGTAATGCATTTAGAATTGCTCATGTCTCTGGAAGAATTCGAGGATATGATTTTATTGCAGATACTTTTGAATTAATTAACAGACCAGCCAAATAAATTTTATGAATGCTCTAGTATTATTTAAAAATAATTTAAGAATTCAAGATAATCCAGTACTCTATAATGCTGCAAAGAATAATCATATAGTTCCTGCATACATTCTTGATGAACAGTATACATCCAAAATTTTAGGTTCTGCGTCGAAGTATTGGCTGTATAATGCCTTACAAAGTCTAAATTCATCCCTCGATAATAAACTTTTATTTTTTAAAGGAGAAACTCAAGATATAATTGATAAACTGATTAATCAGTTTGAAATAAAAAATATTTATTGTGAGGAAGCTTTCCTTGAAGATGATATTAAACTAATAGAAAAATTGAAGATATTTTTAACTTCTAAGAATATTAATTTACATATTTACAATTGTACATTACTTTGGGAGCCCTATTCAGTACTAAAAGATGATGGAACACCATACAAAGTTTTTACTCCCTTTTATAGAAAAGGTTGTGTAGATCGAATTGTTCCCCCTCAACCGCTTGGAAAGCCAAATAAAATTTCATATGCTAGTACTGAAAATAAAACAGATATAAGTCATCTGAATCTTCTAAGTAAATTTGAATGGTATAATAAACTAAATGATATTTGGAAAATTACTGAAGATAAAGCATTGCAAATTTTTTATGATTTTATTGAAAGTCCTATATATAATTATAAAAAGGGTAGAGACTATCCTGCGCAAAAATTTAATTCAAGATTATCACCGTATATTAGATTCGGTATGATTTCAGTTAACAGAATTTGGCATGAAGTTGATAAACTTGTTTCAGATAAAAATACGGCTCATTTTAAATCTGAAATTGGTTGGAGAGAGTTTTCGTATTATTTGCTATATCATTTTCCTAAAATGCAAAACCATAATTTGCAAAGTAAATTCGATAACTTTGAATGGGAAAATTCTTCTAAAAAATTTGAAGCATGGAAAAGAGGAGAAACAGGTTTTCCAATAATAGATGCGGGTATGCGAGAATTATGGCAAACAGGATATATGCACAATAGAATTAGAATGGTTGTATCTTCATTCTTAGTGAAAAATTTATCTGTTGATTGGAAACTAGGAGAGCAATGGTTTTGGGACTGTCTTCTTGATGCAGATTATGCATCTAATATTGCAGGATGGCAGTGGGTTGCCGGAACAGGCTCTGATGCTGCTCCATATTTTAGGATTTTCAATCCTATTCTTCAAGGTGAAAAGTTTGATGAAACAGGGGATTATACATTAAAATATATACCTGAATTGAAAACTGTTCCCCTAAAATTTTTACAAAAACCATGGGAGATTAATTCCAGCTCTAATTATATTAAACCCATTATAGATTATAAGAAATCTAGAGAAACTGCTTTAACTAAATATTCAATGATAAAATGAAAAAATTAGATAAAATAGATCATATCGCAATTCAAGTCGATGATATAAATGAATCACTCAATTGGTATTTAAAAAATTTTAAATGTGAAAAGATTTACTCAGATGAAACTTGGGCATTTATCAAGTTTCATAATACAAAATTAGCATTAGTGACTAATACTGAACACCCTCCTCACTTTGCAATCTTAGATACTAATTTAAATATTGAAGATAATAAAGTTGTCAAGCATAGAGATGGTTCTTATTCTAAGTATGCTAAAGATTTGGATGGTAATTTTTTAGAATATATTAAATACAAAAAATGAGAAAAAAATTAGTAAATATTCAATTATTTCCTATTGGTATTACCATTTTACCTAAAGATGTGGTTCCATTCCATATTTTTGAAGAAAGATATAAGAAGATGGTGAGTAATTGTATTAAAGATAATACTGAATTTGGTATAGTATATAAACTACCGAATAAAAAATTTGTTAATATAGGTTGTTCGGTGAAAATTGATAAAGTTTATAAGAAATATGAAGATGGAAGATACGACATTATTTTAAGAGGTATGAAAAGATTTAGGATAGTTTCATCAAAGAAATATGATGATATATGGCATTCAGAAATAAGCTATATAGATGAAAAATATGACTCTTTTGACAAAAAATATTTTGCAAAAATTCATGATAAATATTTAAAGCTCCTCATATTACTCAATAAAAAAAATAATTTTCAAACTGAAATGGATAAAAAAGTTTCGTTTGATTTTACAAAAAATATTTTATTACCAAATCAAATTAAACAAGATATTATTGGTTTGAGTGATGAAGAAAAGAGATTGAGATATATAGATAATTTCTTAACCGAATTACTAAATGATAGTCAAATTAAGTATAATAAGGAAATAGATTATAATTTGAGCTAATTCTTCTTGTTGATATTAAGTACCTCAGAATATTTAACAAAAGTATTGAATTTTTTTAGGGTATCATTATCAATATTTTTAAAGTACGGTCCACCCAGAAATAGTCTTATATTGTGTTCTTCGCCAAGTTTAGCAATTTCTTTCAAGTCTTTATTGGTTTTATCAATATGTTCTATTAAAGTTGATGTACAACACTGTCTATCACACAAATAAATGAAAATAGCTTCATAATTTTTAACTGAAAGTAATTTTCTAATATCTTTAATTGATGTGTTAGAACCACAATTATGAACATTATAGTCTATACTTTCAAGTAATATCTCAATCATATCAATAGGAAGATCTGGAATATCATTTTCAAGGTTTAAACATAATATATTATTATCTCTATTGGGATTATCTTTTGAAACAGATTGCTTAAAATTATTTAGTGCCTGAGAAACAATTTTTCTCGCCATATGTTCTTCTGCAATTGTGATTTTTTGGTCATCAAGTTCTTTTTGTATCATTACTAAAATTATTTCTACATAATCATCCATAATAATAGGTAGGGGTACACCGTTTAAATAAAGCTTAACCAGAAGTTCTTCAATAGGCTTGAAATTACCAATTAAAGCTGATTCTACAGCTTTCGAACATAATTTTTTTGAATCAAGATTCGTATCGTTTTCATTTTTTTTTATTTTAATACCTTGCTCATGTGAAAATTTTATAATATTTTTGTATGAAAATTTTCTGTGTCCACCGGCAGATGTGGAACATTTAATTTTACCTGACAAAGCCCAACGTCTAACGGTTGATTCATCAACACCAAATAAATTGCCAAGTTGTTTTGTATTCAAACCTCTATTTTCCATATTTCTTCCTTTTTCTGTACTGATAACATATAAACTTACAAAAAAAATTCACGATATGCACGTTTTTTCTTGCATATGTTAATTTTTATTTTTAATATATATCGTGCAAAACGTGCAAATCTAAGTATGCAATGTTACAAAAAAGAACAAATAGTATCAATATCTCCTCTAGAAAAAATCTAGGTGTTTTATATTTTATAATGTCATATCAAAGTCCTTTCTCGACAAGAATAGCAAACACACATAAAACACCTAGATTATCCTCCCCTTTAAATAATAGGTAAGTGTATGAGCGAGATAATTATACTAAATTTATTTGTAAGTTCTTTTATGTGTGGATTAATCGTAACTACTCAATTAGTAACTTATCCTTTATTTTCTAGTATTAGTAATTCTGGTTTTACTAAGTATCATATAAATTATGTGAGTAAAATATCTATAATAGCTGGACCTGCCATGTTATTAGAATTAGTAATCGCATCATTTTTATTATATAATTTTGGTAATCTACCATCAAAATTAATTTTCTTTATTACAATACTAATTTTTTTATCTACGTTTTTTATACAAGTTCCAATTCATGATAGAATTAAATATAATGCTAATAATTTATTGTTTAAGAAATTAGTTATGACGAATTGGATTAGAACTGTTTTATGGTCATTGAAATGCATTGTATCAACAAGTTTATTTTTTAAGGAGATATTAGTATGAATATAGTTATTTTAGGTGCAACAGGCGGTATAGGAAGTTGTTTAGCTGATAGTTTATCGAATGATAATAATTTGTTTATTGGCTCTAGGGACTTAAATAAAGTTAATTCCCTTATCGAAAAAATTAATGCCTCATCTGGTTTAAATGTAAGTGGAACTCAATTAGACGCTTCTAAGTTTAATTCTATTAAAGATTTTCTTGATTCAGCAAATAATTATTTAGGATCAATTGATTGCATTATTAATTGTGTTGGATCATTACTTCTGAAACCTGCACATACAACTCTTGAGGAGGAGCTCGACCAAGTATATCGCACAAATGTATTTAGTGCTTTTGGTGTCATAAAGTTCGGATTCAAATATTTGAGGAATAACGGAGGAAGCATAATTTGTTTTTCTAGTGCTGCATCCATGGTCGGTTTAAAAAATCATGAAGCAATTGCAAGTGCTAAAGCAGCAATATCATCTTTAGTATTATCTGCATCATCTACATACTCTCGATATAATATACGAATTAATGCAATTGCACCCGGTTTAGTTGAAACACCTCTTACCGAATCTATCATTAATAATAAAATGTCTTTAGAATATTCAAAGAATCTTCATGGATTAAATAGAATTGGTAAGCCTGATAACTTTGTTCCAATGGTTACCTCCCTTATTGATCCTAAATCAGATTGGATTACCGGACAAACAATTGCAATAGATGGAGGACTTTCAAATGTTAAATAACAATTTTGGTTATGCTTGTAAAAATATACATTTATCTAATCCTGAAGATTTTGGTGACAAATATTCAAGATCTATTAAAAGTAACAGGAGTATGATTAAAGAAACTTTTTTAAACAAAGGTTTAAAATATGCTTCAAAGCTCAGTTTGGACAATTGTAAAGACTTATTTAGAATAATCAAATGGAATAAAATTAATAATTTTAATTTTTACAGAATTTCTACTGATGATTTGTTTCCCTGGATTAGCGAATATGATTTGAGAGATTTACCAGACAGTAATCAAATATGTGATATTTTAAAAAAAATAGGAGACTTTGTATCTATTAATAACATGAGAATAACTTCTCATCCCGGACCATATAATGTTCTATCCTCAACGAAAAATGAAGTAATTATTAAATCTTTGAAAAATTTATCTGTTCATGGTGAAATATTTGATATTATGGGTTTATCAAGGACAACTTATAACAAAATAAATATTCACATTGGAGGTGCTTTTGGAAATAAAAATGATGCTATGAAAAGATTTTGTGATAATTTTTATTTGTTACCTGAATCTGTTACTTCCAGATTAACCGTAGAGAATGATGATAAGTCTTCAATGTTTTCTGTTTTAGATTTATACAATGGTATTTACAGTTATGTAGGTATTCCTATTGTTTTTGATTATCATCATCACAAATTCTGTGGTGGAGGCTTATCTGAAAAGGATGCATTAGATATTGCTGTATCAACTTGGGGTAATATTAAACCTGTTGTACATTATTCTGAATCTAGAAATATTGAAAAAAAAGACAATAGTATCAAGCCACAAGCACATTCAGATTACATTTACAACTTTATAAATACTTACAATCATAATGTTGATATAATGATTGAAGCAAAACAGAAAGAGCTTGCTGTTCAAAAATATTTAAATATTCATAAAAGCTCTTTTAAAAATGAAAAAAATTAAATAAAATTAAGATGAGAAAGATGTTTATAAATTTAACGATGTTCTGTTTTTTGATGAGTTTTTCTTTGTGTAGGACTTCTGATAATTTTCACAATGAAATTAAATTTATTTTAAAAAAAAGTGAATTATCATACACACATGTAATTCATACTGATTTTGATGACGAACTTAACTGGAAAAGAAGGCACAAAAGAAGAAAAAAAGCAATTAATAGGACTCCAAGAAGAGGTAAATAGTTATGTTAGAAACAAATGTTTTACTTGATGCTTTAAAGATTATTGTAACATCTGCAATATTTTTTGTCTGGTTCATTAGATACGATAATATAAGAAGAGAATTTAAGGAGTATAATCTCCCTACATGGTTTAGAGATATTGTAGGAATTTTAAAAATATCTTTTAGTTTAATGATTCACTCAAGTAATAAAGATATAGTCTTTATTGGATCATTAGGCATATTAGTTTTAATGTTTGGGGCTGTAACAACTCATATTAGAATGAAAAATAATTTTAGAAAGTATATAGCTTCGGTTGCAATGTTAACTATTACAAGTTTCATCCTATTATTTACAATTTAAACTCTACCCTCATAATTGATGTCTTAAAAATAATTATCACATCATCTACATTTTTTGTATGGTTCATTCGCTACGATAATATAAAAAAAGAATTTAAGAGTTATAATTTTCCTTCATGGCTAAGAGATTTTGTTGGAATATTAGAAATCTCATTTAGTTTGATGATACACTCAACTAACAAATATATAGTTATATTAGGTTCAGTAGGTATATTTACTTTAATGGTTGGTGCAGTATTAACTCACTTCAGAATGAAAAATGGCATTACAAAGTATTTAGCATCTACAGCAATGCTTACAATTGCTTTCTCGATTTTATTTTTTACAATTTAGAGCTTGCATTACCATAATTGATGCTCCAAGCATTGTTGATCTTTCTCTTAATTTGCTTTGAGATATGATAATATTATTTAGTTTAAAGGATGGTGCGTGAAGTGCTATTTCACTTTTCATTTTTTTCTCAAAAATACTAAAAGCCTTTGAAAGTCCACCGCCAATCGTTATTACTTGTGGATCAATCATATTAATAACATGACTAAGAACAAGTCCAAGATTCGCACCATACTGTTCATAAATTTTTATTGCTTTTTTGTCACCTTCTTTGAAATATTCTTCAACTTTGATAGGACTTAATTCTTTACCATACGCATTTTTAGATTGAATTCTTATGTAATTTATACAAACATTTTTTTCACATATGCCCCACTCAAACGGTGAAAGTCCATATTCCATTGCAAGTCCATTTCCTCCAGTAAAAAGTTGACCATTTATTACTAGCCCAAAACCTAAACCAGTACCTAAAGTTACACCTACAATAATATTATTTTTTCTATACTGAGAATACCATTCTCCAAGAGAAAACAAATTAGCATCATTCTCAATGAAGGTATCAATGTTAAGTTTTTTTGTAAAATCACTAGCTATATCATAATTTTTAAAAATTTTTAGATTTGGAGTATTAAGAATTATACCTTTTTTTGAATCTAGAGGTCCAGGAGCAGCTATTCCAACACCGATAATCTTATTTCTATCAATGTTATTAAGATTAATACTTTCGTTCACTTGTTTGATAATTGCTTCAACAACTTGATTTTTACTTTTGTAATATCTAATTTTATCTTTACTTGAAATAAAAATCTGATTATAAGATTCTGAAAAAATTCCAGTGTTAAAAGTTGTACCTCCAATATCAATTGATATAATGTATTTCATTAATTATCTAAAATAATTTGAATTAAATAAACTACATCTGAAACATTCAAACTATTATTGAAATCAAAATCAGATGATAAATTTTGACAAATACTTAAATTATTTGAATTAATTATTGAATCTACTAAAATTATAATATCAACAACATTGACTATTTGGTTTTCATCTAAATCCCCCGTTATTTCATTACAACTAATAGTTTCTCCTATATCAGTTAAACTTAAAATTAAATGTCCATTATAATAATTTGTATTTAATGGACTAAAAGAGCAAAGATTACCATTAAAAGTACCAGATGAATTATCCTGCCAAATATATGAATCAAATTGTTCAAAATTATCTTCCCATATCAATAAATAATCATTATTTGACCCATAGTTACCATTATCTGGGTTATACTCATAATATCTAACATAGTCATAATAAGCATGTTTTGGCGTATCTTGATTATTCCAATCTCCAGTCCAATCTTCCCAAATTGATGGCCATAAATTCATCATAATAGTTTGAGAAAAATTTAAATCGTCCACAATATTTTGATTTTGCTGGTATACTTCGATATCATTTACAAACCATTTAATATAATTAGGAGTCCATTCAAAAGCATATTCATTAAAACTAGTGTGTGGATTAAATCCTACCTCGACAATTTCTCCAAAAGACCAAGAATTGGGATTTCCAGGATGGTGTGTAGTAAACTGAACACTATTGTCCCGGTTACCTGTCATTTCGATATCTATTTCATTCCAATTCAAATTACCTAAATTTGTATCCCAATTTGTGTTATAAGTAAAAAAGGAACTCACAATTCCATCTCCATCAGCAGACTTCATTCTAACTTCAAATCTTCCATATAAATATGATTCATGTGTTCTAATAGCTCCACTATTACAACCTTCCCAATAATCACAATCATTTAACCCACAACAATTCCATCCATGTGTTTCAAGAATAATATCATTATCAATAAGGTTAAATCCATAGTTTGGATAATTATCATTTGGATTATAATCACATTCACTTCCAACTGGCGGATTACTAACTATTCCCCAATTTGACCAGTTATCAAAATCACCAGTAATTGCATAAACGAACTGATATTCACCTTCTTCAAAAGAACATATAGTTCCAGAATGAATTCCATCATTATCATAGTCATAAAGTGTTATTCCAGTTCCCCAATTATTCCAATTGCCATTAGCTCTGATAGCCCAATTACCATCTGGCACTTCATTAAATCCATTTAAATTTAAATTAAATGTCACACAGTAAGTAAAAGCAAAATTTAAAAAAATAGAAAACGATAACAATTTTAAAAAATAATTTTTCATAATGAAATTTAATAAATTTATTTATTATAAACCCAACTTAGTTACAATATGAAAAATATAAAATATAAAATTATTTAAATAATTTTTGTAAAATATGAAATATGTTAGATAAAAAATAAAACAATCTATGATTAAACAAACTTTAATAAATATTACTATACTAATTTCCTTTTCCATTGCAGCTAATGTTACTTTCAATATTGATATGACTAATTTAGATTTCCCAAATGATAATTATGATAATGTTGTTATTAATGGAGAGTGGGATAATTGGTCAGGATGGGGTGTAACATTATTTGATAATAATGAAGATGGTACATATTCGGGAAGTATTAATTTGAATGATGGAACATACCAATATGTGATCGCTTTAACTGGTCCTGCAGATAGTTGGTCAGGCTGGGGAGAGACTATAAATGCTCCGATTGGAGAGTCTTGTGATTTAAATCCTGGTGATGAATGGGCAAATTATGGTTTTATAGTTGCAGATAATGATATTATACAAAATTATTGTGCAGGTACTTGTGAAGAAGTATGTAATTCTGATAACAATAATAATGATAATAACGATGATAATGATAATAACAACGATAATGATAATAATAATTCAAATGAAATTGAAGGTTACCAATTAGTTTGGAATGATGAATTTGACGGTGATAACATTGATGAAAGTAAATGGAATATTCAATTAGGTACTGGATCACAATATGGTTTATGGGGATGGGGAAATGGAGAAAGTCAATATTATACTTCAAGGCCAGAAAATATTTTCATTGAAGATGGAAAATTAATTATTAAGGCTATAGTAGAAAATTATTCTGGATCTAATTATACTTCTGCTAGAATAACAACTAAAGGTAAGGGTGACTGGACATATGGTAAAATACAGGCAAGAATTAAAGTGCCAAGTGCAGGAGGAACATGGCCAGCGTTTTGGTTAATGCCAACAAATTCAGTCTATGGAGGTTGGCCGGCGAGTGGTGAAATTGATATAATGGAACATTATGGATGTGATTCAAATCATGTAGAATCCACTGTACATAATAATACTTATAATTGGAATGGTGGTATTCCACCAACTAGTTATGGTACAGATATTGATGCAATCTCTAATTTTTATGTCTATGAAGTAATATGGACAGAAGACCAACTCAACTTTTACGTTGACGATATATATTTAGGTACATATTTTAAATCAGCTGGAGGTGGGTGGCAGCAATGGCCATATGATCAAGATTTTCATATTATACTGAATTTAGCAATCGGTAGTCACTTTATGGAATGTTCTACTCAAGATGACCTTTTTCCACAACAACTTGAAATTGATTATGTTAGAGTTTACCAAGAATCTACTTGTGGAACTAGCGGCGATATTAATACTGATGGCGAAATAAATGTTATAGATATTGTTGTCCTCGTTGAAAATATTTTAGATACTCAATCTGAGTTTAATGTTTGCTTCGATTTTAATCAGGATAATGAAATTAACGTAGTTGATGTAATATCACTTGTTAATTTAATTATTGATATTAATTAATTTTTTTAAAGAATCTTACATAGTCAATTAGCATTGACTGAGGAAATTCGTTATAATTAATTGGACAAGTTCCTCCTAAAGTTCCCCAATCACCACCAACTGCAATGTTAAGAATTAAATGAAAATCATCATTGAAAGGCCAGTTATTTTGATTTGATTCAGAAGGTCTTTGATACGCAAAATACTCATTGCCATCAATAAACCATTTTATATAATTCTCATCCCATTCTATTGCATAAACATGAAAATCTTCAACATTTATGTTGTAAGAACCTCCAGTTTGTTCGGTCCCATCATTATGATTGTAGTCGCTACAATGAATAGATCCATAGATTGAACCTAAATCACATCCTACATGTTCCATAATATCAATTTCACCGCTAGCTGGCCAACCAGTTGTAGGATTTTCTGGAAGCATCCAAATTGCAGGCCAAGTACCATTTTCAATCGGTAGTTTTGCTCTAATTTCGATTTTTCCATAAGTCTGAAAGTGTTTTGATTTTATCCTTGCAGATGTATATTGCATATTTTCATAATCTTGCTTGTATGCAGTGATGTAAAGACAATTTTGTAGGTCATTATCACAATTTGTTAAACCAATATTATTTTGAGAATTTGTATAATACTGCTGTTCATTATTACCCCATCCAAAAATACCGTATTGAGAGCCGTCACCTAGCTGATATTCCCAATTTGCATCACTTAAAGATTGATTATTAAATTCATCACTCCATTCAATATACCATCCATCCACTGCATCAAAACTACAGCTTCCATCATCAATTGTTGCATTAGGATTGTAGTTGTAAGCTTGAGGGTCAATACATCCAGTGCAACTTATATTATTTCCACCACAAATACCACAATTATCAATCTGATTTAAACCATAACACAATCCATTACAATCAAGTGATTCGCCTGGGCAACATAGGCCAGTTTCATCTTGTGCATCATTTAAAGGATTAGAACAATTCGTGTTAGGAGCTAAATAATCTATATAATCATCATTATCACAACTAAATGACAAAAATAAAGTCACAAATATAATGGCAATTTTTTTCATTAGTATGTTAATCCAAATTCGTAGTTAAATAGAGGTGATTTTTCATCCTTGAAATTTAATGGAATTTGATTCATGGATTTAGGCCAAGAAAATGCAAGTTTTCCAGTTGGTTTATAATCTCCAAATAGTATGTCTGATACACCTCCACCCTCAGAGCCAGGAAGCCATGCTACTAATAAAGAATCCCAATCATTTAAATGTTCAGTAATTATTAGTGGTCTGCCAGTAATCATAATTACTACAAGTGGAACATTATATTTTTTCATATTTTCAATTACTATCAGGTCTTCTTCGCTAAGTGAAAGATTTTCCTTATCTCCAACACCTTCAGCATATGGTTTTTCACCAATTACTACTACCGCTACATCAGCACCTTTACCATTTAAACCTTCAAGGTCATATGTAACTTTTGTATCTTCACCTGAAGATGATTTAATTCCTTCTAAAATTGTGGTTCCATCTGTAATTGGTCCCATTTTACCTTGCCATTCCATTGTCCATCCGCCACACTGCATTCCAATATCATTTGCTCCAATACCTGCTACATGGATATGCTTCACTTTTTTTGAAATTGGTAAAACGTTGTTTTCATTTTTTAAAAGTACTAAGGATTTTCTAACAGCTTCTCTTGCAACTTTTTTATGTTTCTTAGAACCAAAATCTTTAATGTATTTTCTTTTTGCAAATGGATCATCAAATAATCCCATTTTAAATTTAGCTTTAAGAATTCTTGATACAGCGTCGTTAATTCTTTCTTCTTTAATTGAACCCTCTAAAACAGATTCCTTGAAGAGTTTTAGAAATTTATAATAAGATTCACCACCCCAAATTGTATCTCCAGGCACCATTACCATATCAATACCAGCATTTATTGAAGTGATTATATCAGATTTGTAATCGCCTGGAATTTCATCAATACCTCTCCAATCAGAAATAACAAATCCATCAAATCCTAATTCACCTTTAAGTAAATCAGTGAATAGATATTTGCTTGCATGACACTTTAGACCATTATAACTGTTAAATGATGCCATAACTGTTAAAACACCGCTTTCAATAGCTGCTTCATATGGTGGTAAATATTTTTCATATAAATCTTTTTTATTAATTATTGAATTACCTCTATCTATCATGTAATTATTATCACCTGTTCCCCAGATAGTTGCACCATCTCCTATGAAATGTTTTGCACAAGCTGCAATAGAATGCTTTTTGCCAAGTTTGTTTTGATAGCCCTTAATAGCAGCAACTCCAAGTTCTGAGATTAATTCTGGATTTTCAGAGTATCCTTCATAATATCTGCCCCATCTTTCATCCTCAGGCATTGCCAAGCAAGGAGCAAAATTCCAATTCAAACCTGTTGCAGTGACTTCTCTGGCAGTTATATCTGAAACTTTGTAAACAATTTTAGGATCAAATGTGCAACCTAGACCAATATTGTGTGGAAAAATAGTTGCACCTTTTACATTATTGTGTCCGTGAACTGCATCAATACCATAAATAACAGGAATTTTGAGTCTAGTTTTTTGAGCAAGTTTTTGATAAGAATCATACATATTTGCCCAGCCTTCAATTGTGTTGTCCTTAGGAACAGATCCACCTCCACTTAAAATAGAACCAATACCAAACTTTATAATATCTTTATCGTTTAGAAATCTTCTATCAATTTGAGTCATTTGACCAATTTTTTCATCTATGGTCATTTCTGAAAGTAAGTTTTTTACTTTATCATCAATTTTATCATAGCTAAAACTGAAGGTAGTTATAATTAAGAATGTTAATATAAAGTTTAGTTTTTTCATATTGCCTCATTTTTTTGTTTGAATCATGTTAGAAATTAACAATTTTTATTAGTATATTTAAAAAATAATTTCAAACAAAATTTTTATAGGAGAAAAAATGGAGTTTATTGACTTTTTTGTAATAGGATTATATTTCGCTGTTATTATTGGTGTTGGTATTTATTCATCAAGAACTAAAGATGATACATCTCAATATTTCTTAGCAAATAGAAATTTAGGGTGGTTTGTTATTGGTGCTTCATTATTTGCATCGAATATAGGTTCTGAGCATTTAGTTGGGCTCGCAGAAAGTGGTTTTAAAAAGGGACTTATTGAGTCGCAATTTGAAATATTAGCTGCATTTATGTTACTTATATTAGGTTGGGTTTTTGTTCCATTTTATAAAGCAAGTGGAGTTACAACCATGCCTGAATTTTTGGAAAAGAGATTTTCATCTTCTGCTAGAATGTATTTATCTGTAGTTTCTATATTTGCATACGTTATTACTAAAATTTCAGTTACTATTTTTGCAGGTGCAATTGTTTTTGAAAGTTTATTAGGTATAGATTTTTGGACTGGAGCTGTAATAGTAGTAGTTGTTACGGGTTTCTATACAATTTTTGGTGGACTAAAAGCTGTTATTTATACTGACACAATTCAAATGTTTTTACTTTTAGGTGGATCTATTTTAGTTACAATTTTTGGACTAAATGAAGTTGGTGGATGGGGTAATATGGTTGCAACTTCTGGAGATGGATTTATGAGCTTATGGAGATCTGCTTCTGATGCTGATTATCCTTGGACTGCAATTCTTTTTGGTGCTCCAATATTAGGAATATGGTATTGGTGTACTGACCAGTTTATTGTTCAAAGAGTTCTCGCTGCTAAAAATGAAAGCGAAGGTCGAAAAGCTACAATTTTTGCTGGATTTTTAAAACTAACTCCGATGTTTATTTTTGTTCTCCCAGGCATGATTGCATACACTTTATATAATGATCCAAATTCTTCTTTTTCTGCATCAATGATGAACCAACAAGGAGAACTTGATTCCTCTAGGACTTTACCTGCTATGGTTCAGTTTTTATTACCTGTTGGATTAAGAGGTCTGGTTGCTGCAGGAATTTTATCAGCACTAATGAGTTCACTCTCATCTGTTTTTAATTCATGCTCAACTTTAATTACTTGGGATATTTATAAAAAATACAACCCTGAAAAATCTGAAAAACAACTTGTTCGTGTAGGTCAAATTGCAACGGGTGTGTTAGTTATAACTGGTATGCTTTGGATTCCATTCCAAAAATCACTTTCATCTGGAGGTCTTTTTCAGTATATCCAAGGTATCCAAGCATATATTTCGCCTCCAATAGCAGCAGCATTTCTTTTAGGATTATTTTTTAAGAGGATTAATTCTAAAGGTGTAATGACTGCATTTGGACTTGGAGCAGTATTAGGAATAGGTAGATTAATAAGTGAGATTTACGGCTCTACAAATCTCCTTACAGAACCTCATTTTTTACATTTTGCTTTATACTTATTTCTTATTTGTTCATTTGTAATGTTAGTTGTTAGTTATTCTACAGATGAGCCTGATTATGAAAAAATTAAAGATGTGATTTATGAATCTAGAGAAAAAAGTGTTGATCAGAGTTCCTTAAAAACAGATAAGATTTTAACGCTTTTATTAATTGTTTTAGTTTTTGTGATTTGGTATTTATTTAGTTAAAAGGAGTAATAAGAATGAAATTTAAATTATTTTTAATAATATTTTCTTTTGCATTTAGTGTAAATGTAACATTTAATGTAGATATGTCACTTCAAGATGTAGGAGCCGAAGGGCCTACACTATGGATGGGTACATATTATCCAGATCCTGGTTTCATAATGGAAGATTTAGATGGAGATGACATCTGGTCGCATACTTTAGACCTTGAGCCAGGTACATACACATATAAGTTTAGAAATGGTTGGTGGGATGATTGGAATACTGGAAGTGGATGGGAAGAAGTTCCAGCTGAATGTGAGGTAGGTCAGTATGGAGATAGAGAAGTTATTGTTACGGATCAAGATATGACTATAGATACTGTATGTTTTAATAGCTGTACCGCTGAATGTAACGAGGTTATTTATTCAACTGTAACATTCCAAGTTGATATGACAGA
>CETL01001055.1_pt1 | contig 21000 bp, 14 predicted proteins | sample 356371 | NCBI WGS metagenome assembly CETL01 (sample SAMEA2622518, study PRJEB7988) | marine metagenome | biome: marine biome (ENVO:00000447); feature: surface water layer (ENVO:00002042); material: "saline water (ENVO:00002010), including plankton (ENVO:xxxxxxxx)" | depth 5 m | reverse complement strand
GGCTCTGGTGAAGATATGACTGGTCAGACTGTATCAACAACTCTTAGGGTACAGGTGGATGACACTGCGCCCAGAGTAGTTAGCAGGACACTGCCTTTGAATATCATAGATATTTCAGAAAATACCGATTTGACAAATATTGAGGTTGAGTTTTATGGAACTGAAGATGCTGACCTTACTGGTTCATCACAAACTGTTCACTGGGTTATGAGAGATTCAAGCAGGACTCTGACTCTCGGTGCTGGCCAATCTATTTTGGGAATGCAGCAAGAAGATCAGGGAGTAGTTTGGAGTGGTAATGTTGACTTGACCGATGGGGGGAAGATAACACTTCGAGAAGGAGATTGGGTTGGGTTTTACCTGACAGGATATGACGCAGCAGGTAATGAGTTCCCTCTCGTTTCTAACTCTGAGGCAAGCCCTGTTCCAGAGATTGCAGGAGATGATACCGATTTTGAAAGACAATGGGTAAGATTAGGTTCAACCGGGCCACAACTCAAAATCCAAAGCATTACTCTATCCGATGACCACGTAGCACCGGGACAGGAAGTTGAAATCACTGCGGACATCTTGAATTCGGGTGGAGAGACCAGTAGACAGTTCAAAGTCGCATTTTACGCAGGTAATGACATTGTTCCCTTCGATTCTTTGACATTAAATAAGATAGGGGAGGATCAAATTCTGCCGGTATCTGTAACTTGGGAAGCCCGAGAAGGCGTTGATAGAATAAGGGTAAAAGTGGACCCTGACAACACCATAGTTGAGGTTAACAACGAGGATAATGAAGCTGAGCATAAAATTGAAATTGTATATGTTTCTTACATGGGCTGGTTTGACTCTGTTAGAGAACAACCATTAATTTGGCTATTTTCTATTCTTTCAATAATTGTTCTCGTTGGTGTTGGTATAACAGCAAACAGGACTGCGATTAATCACGGTGAAGATTCTCTGTTCGAAGATGAATGGGACGAAGATACCTCAGAATATGAAGACGAAGAGTATGATGACGACGATTATGACGATGACTATTGAGTCTAAAAATCGTTGACCTATTGAACCAGTTACATCAGGGTTATCTCATGGCCGAAGGAGTGTTCTCATTACTCGACAAGAGTCTGCAAAAGGCTCTTGAGGATCGAGGATGGAGACCAACACCCGTTCAAGAAGCAACCCAAGAACAAATTTCTTCAGGGTCAGATAGTCTTGTCGTCGCTCCAACAGGGTCCGGTAAGACCATGGCGGCAGTGTTACCTCTTTTGGACAGATGTTTAAAGGAGAAGTGGGATGGGATGTCAATACTATACATAACTCCACTTAGAGCATTAAACAGGGATGTAGACAGGCGTCTTGAAGAAATCGCATCATCAGTTGGATTAAAGATTGGTCTACGTCATGGAGATACACCTCAGTCAGAGAGAAATAAGCATGTTAGATCTCCCCCTAATCTTATGATAACCACCCCCGAAACATTCCAACTTATGTTTACTGGGTCTAGACTTAGAGAGCTTCTCAAAACAGTAAGATCAGTAGTGATAGATGAGGTACACGAGATGGCGGCTGGAGAACGTGGTTGGCAGTTATCTATTGGCTTATCAAGACTAGAAATTTTCAAAGGCTCAAGTATACAGAAGATAGGATTATCTGCAACAGTCGGTAATCCTGAACAAGTAGCAAAGTGGCTTTCTCCGGATGCGCGACCGATAGACGCAGTTGCGCCAAGATCAACCGAACTATCAGTTGATGCAATTATTCAAACACCGGAGGATGAAATTGGTTCTCTCGAATTAGCGATATCACCACGAGCACACGCAACTCTTAGAGGACTTGCAGAAATAGTTTCAGAAAAATCACCGTGTCTAATATTTGTTAATTCTAGAAACAGCGCAGAAACAGTATCTCAGAGGTTACAAGCGATTGCTCCTGATTTGAAAATCGGCGTTCATCATGGCTCCCTAGCGAAAGAGACCCGAACGAAGATGGAAGATGAACTTAGGAGTGGTGACCTTCAGGGGTTAGTCTGTACTTCAAGTCTAGAGTTAGGAATAGATGTTGGTAGCATAAGTCACGTTGTACAAATACGCTCACCTCGCTCAGTGGATAGGATGCTGCAGAGAGTCGGACGTGCAGACCATCGATTAGGCGGTGTTGGTCGTGGCCATTTATTGAGTTGGGAATGTGATGATTTGTTTGAATCTGCTGTAATCGCTAGAAGGGCAATGAACGGAGAAATTGAACCTATTGAATGGAGAAATTCTCCTTACTCAGTGGCAGCCAACCAAATTGTAATGATGGTTCATAGTCATGGGGCATTGCCAATCGAAGTTGTGACAAAGTCAATTAATGGAGCTTGTCAATTTAGAGATTGGACACGCGAAGACACGATTTCGATTGCCAATGTTCTGGCGGACAGATGGGTGATTAGATGTGTTAGCGACCCTAAGGAAATACCTTGGTATAGATGGCCACATGACGTGTGGAAAGAGTTAATTAAAATTTCAAAAAAACCCCTCCCTGAACAACCGAATTTAAGAATGGACGAAGAACCAACTGAAGAATTAGCCAAGTTGTCTTTTGAGGTGCCTCCAAGGTTCGCAAATGGTTGGGTTAGTAAATCGGGTAGAACAAGACAATGGGTAACAAATCATCTATCCATGATTCCTGATAAACAATCATACAGGGTTAGAGATGCAGTAACAAGACAAAGTTTGGGTAATGTAGACGAGGCATTTGTACTGTCTTTGAATGACGGGGGGGAGGATCAAGATGGTAGCCGCAGAAGATTCGTTATGGCAGGTAGAACTTGGCTAGTTGTGGATGCAGATCCCGAACAAAATGAATTACTAGTAGCCCCGGTTTCAGATCAAGGACATGCCCCTCAATGGGTCGGTGAATTGCCTCCTACTCCCGCAGACGTTGCAAGGGAGGCAGGAAGACTGCGTAGGCTATTTGCGGTGGACCTTGGTTTAATTGAGGATGAAATAGTCGACGTTCTTGATCCTGCTGGCTTACTGACGAACAAATCAAAACTCTCTGACTACGACATAAATGGTGAAGCGAAAGGCATGATTGCAGATGTTATAACGAACCATTTCAATGCCACAAGCACAATACCCAATGACAGGCTAATAACTATCGAAAATCGAGTCGATGCGTTAGTAATCAATTCTTGCCATGGAAATAGAATAAACGAGGCTCTAGGTCATTACTTACTCGCTATGTCAAGCACAAAGTCTGGGAAATGGGGGAGGCTGATTGTGGAATCCTCCAGAATATCATTGCAGGTAGGTGGGGTTAATCCTGAAGAAATAATTGAATGGCTGTGTGAAACACCTCCTGACGCACTTGAAGGAGTGTTGAGTGTAACTTTACCAAATTCAAGAGAGGTGAGGTGGAGATTTGCACAAATAGCTAAGATATTCGGGATTCTAAAACATGGTGTAGATCCTAGGAAAATAAATATTCAGGCCTTGTTAAAAAAATATCGTGGAACCCCTGTCATGAAAGAGGTGTTGTCTAAATTGTTTCACGAAAGAATGGATACTAGAGGCGCAGCTGACGTCATGCGAGCTATTCAATCCGGTCTTATCGACTTACGAGTAACTCCTACAGGCCCCCTCGGTATTTCCAGTCGTTCAGAAAAGGACCTTTTGTTACCTAATTTCGACAACCAGCAGGTTCGAGCAAGATTAGAGGGACGTTTGATGAATGAAAGAGCTGTGATTTGTTGTCTTAATTGCAAATCTACTAGAAGATTTAGAGTTGCTAGATATCCAGAGATTGATGATATTGACAGGTGCCTAAAGTGCGGAGGTCGGATGTTGGCATGTGCTAGAGAAGGTCTTGAAAAGCAATTAGTTCAGTGGGTAAATTCAGATGAAGAAAAGACAAGAGATAGAATGATGAAAAATGCTCAGGCTGTCTCGAATAGAGGAATGGATGCAATCCTTGCGCTAATGGGCAGAGGTATTGGAGAGGTAACTTGTCAAAGGCTGATGAGGAAGGTACAGAGAGGGGATAGAGAAGGATTGCTAGAAGCAATTCATGTAGCAGAAATAGAATATGCTAGAACTAGAAGATTCTGGGGCTAATCAGAATCCAACTCAAGTAGATTAACTCTCTCGGCGGCTTCAACAACATCTCCCTCTTCCCACCAATCAACGGCTATGAAAGTTGGACGCTTCCCGTGGTCATCCACACACTCCAGTGCTCTTTCAATCATGAAGTCGACATCGTTTGCTTCGCTCGCTCTTGTAGGATCGGAAAGTCCAGCCTGATTTTTCAACCAATTATTCATATGAAAAACCGGCTGATTTGAATCCCCTCTAAGAGGGCTGCAATCCATAGATGATGTGTCGTCATCCGCATAATTAGTAGTCCAACTATATGTTAAGAAATCATGAAAATATGGATGATTTGAATCGGTCGACTGTTCCCAAAATACTACCAATCTCTTGTCCATATTGATTAAATCGATTAGGGTAGGCCAATCTTGATTCATGGTATGTGTATACATTATTTCACTCAATCCAACATCGTCGAAAATTTCCTTTAGATGGTCAGCCTCTACATGATTTTCAATCAATAATGTCACAACGTCTCTCTCCTCACTTTGCATTTCCGATTCTAATTTGCTAAGCCAAGCTATTGGGTCAACCTGTCCATATGTGCAAGGGCTGAATCCCCTATCTGAATCACCATGGCAAAATCGAACTTGGTTTACACTTTGATCGGCTGTGGTAAGATAGTGAGTATCGAGCATAAACGCTCTAATACCTGCATTCCATTGTGCTTGAAATCCTGTTCGGTGATTACTTGCAGGGTAGTAGATATTGTCTTCGTGTGTTGAAAAAGCATTATGTGTCTCAGGGAAAGTAACATCGTCATATGTTCTGTGGCACAGAATTACTAGACCATTGCATGGGATTGTTTCAAGATATTTACAAGTCCCATCATCATCAGTAGCGTTAGAGTCATAATTTTCTGCATCTGAGTCCGTGCAGCCAAAAATTGGTTCTGGTTCCTCCTCCTCATACTCACATGTTCCATCGTCCTGTGTTGCGTTTTGGTCGTAATTAGTTGCATTTGAGTCAGTACAACCCTCTACTATCTCTGGCTCTGAAATCTGTTCCTCAGCCATACCATCACCGACATTATTGCCTTCAAGATTTATGCAGCCTGGTGCGAGCATTAGTAAAATCACCATGAATAGTGATTGCGCTCGCATGGTTACCACTACTAAACCGTAGATTTGAACGCACCGGTTTGTCTAATCTCATTCGGGGAGATCTATTGGTCGGATGTTGATTCCAGCCTCCAGAAGCATATCGGTTGAGATTTTGAAATCCTCCTCCCATCTTTGTGGAGGCTTGTTCTTTGTGGAGTATACCACTTCTCGAATACCCGCTTGAATTAGGCTTCTAGCGCACCTTGAACAAGGTGGCCAAGTAACGAATGCTGTGCTACCTTTCAATGAAACCCCAATCCTTGCAGCGTGCATAATTGCATTTTCCTCAGCATGACAAATAAGCGGGTATTTCTTTTCCCTATCATTCAGACGTCCGTCGTTATCCTCAATTCCACGAGGGAATCCATTGAATCCAGTCGATCGAATTTCACGGTCTTCACCAACTACTACGCAGCCAACTTTGGTTGAGGGATCCTTGCTCCATTTTGCGATGTGCTCGGCCAATTCCAGAAACCTGATATCCCATTTATCGCTCATCAAACTCCCTCATTTAGTCCAAATACTCCTTTGTCATTAAACTATGTCAGCACCAATTTCAAGATATGATAATATGTTTCCACACAAATATAGTGACCCTGTTACGAGTATGAAATCACAATTTTCTTTTAGAGATTCTAAACCTTCGATGGGATCCTTTATGTGACTAAGTCCATCGATTGGGTTCTTTACCCCTGGGTATCTACCCCTTTGTGGTTCTGTTGTTATTATATCTACAGGAGGTTTTCTCAAAACCATACCAATAAGCGGCTCAATGAATTCTTCCATGTCTTTTTGTGGGGAAGTGCCAAAAAGTAGAGACCATTTCTCAGGCAGTAACCTCTCTATCTCTGGAATTGCTCTTTGCATTCCACTAGGGTTATGAGCGGATTCTAGTAAAATCGAAGGATTTCCTTTAATCAATTGCATTCTACCGGGCCATTGAATCGGTCTTCGAACGAAAGAATAACCAATCATAGCACACAAATGTTCAGCTAGATCGGCAGCCTCATCCATGAATGTCGATTTTTCTGGGGTGTAAAATCTAGCACTAATAGCTTCATCTCGCATTGCATTTCTAACCCTTGGTGAGCCTGGGTCTCTAATTAGCATGGGCACCCCAGGTCTCCAAATTGCCGCCTTCTCCTTAGCGACCTTTTCAATAGTATCTCCTAAAATTTCCGTATGTTCGAGACTCACAGATGTGACTAAACATCCCACAACATCGGCACTTCTTGTTGCGTCTAACCTCCCCCCTAAACCAGTTTCTAGGACCATTATTGAGGCTCCTGCATCTCTACAAGCGACAAGAGAAACAAGGTATGTAATCTCAAAAAAAGTCAAGTCAACATTTAGATCCTTTACTTCCTGCAGTGCTCTATCGAAATCATCACTAGAAATTGACTTACCATCTACTCTTACTCTTTCTTCAATGTCGACGAGATGTGGTGAAGAGAAGAAACCAACTCTGTATCCGGCCCGAACCAATCCCATAACTAGTTGAGCACACGCACTTCCTTTGCCATTTGAACCAGCAACATGGATACAGTCCATATCTCTGTCAGGACGGTTAAGGGCTTCCAGTGCCATAGTTACTCTATCTAATCCAAGGGCCATTCCTCGTGATTTTTTTGAAAATAACCATTCTCTCACCGACGACATTTAGGCTGGCCCCGTAGGGGCCATAATATCCAATGATTAGAAAACCACCCTCACTCTCGCCAATCCTATGGGGGAGTCGACGTCTCAAGACCATATCCAACGCGTGGAGCGTGAATTGGCAAAAGAAGACTCGCTATTTCGCAATATGTTGGAGCAAGCCCCGGGCATGATAGGTATGGCGGGGATGTTCGTTGTTACCATTTTGTTGGGAATATGGCTTCAGCCGTGGTTTGATTCCGCAGGATTACAAGCATTTGGAGAATCTGGATCGACGCAAGCTCGCTGGATTGTTCTAGAGTTGGTTGCCATTTTCGCCTTCACATTCTTGATATTGTGGCTGGCTAAAAAACACCTTCAGCATTTCATTAAGTACGGGCTATTGTTTGTTTTATTCCTAGCACTATGCTACACAACAATTCCTGGAGCTCACATTTTACTAGTCCCAGACGTTGAGACAGAGCCATTTGAATTTACAGATGAGATTGCTTACAATGAGGAAGTCGTATCGTTTAATGCAGATGGGTCAATTATTACCCAAGTAACGAAATATACAGACAGTATGTATCATACCTTTGAGGTGAATAAGAGATCAGCCAACATGTCCTTGGAATGGAGTAAGGAGTTGGATTCATATCCCGGAACACCGTTTTTTACTGTAACTGAGGGCATCTATGGAATAACTATAACAAATGGAGCATGGATATGGTCTTTTGATAAGGAGAATGGAGATATTCTCAGTGAATATGCTTGCTTCGAACTCGATGGATGGGATAACACATTGGAGAATTTATCAGTCATTCCAGAGATAACTGAATGCGTCACTGCTTTGGAGATAGTGGAAAACGAGAATGGTGATTTTGGGGAGGCTAAGGGCGCTCTGTATATCACAACGCCTGAAAATAAAATTGTGAGAAGGAATACATTCCATGGAACGAATGAAACAGTTCACCAATCGAGGTGGGATATGCCTCAGTTGCAGTTGAATTCTGATGAAATATTTTACAATAAACAATATGATGTAGATAGCCTACTTATTGCAACAGAAACCAGAGCGATAATGATTGAAATTGAAGAACTCGCAGATGCTTACAATGAGCCCGGACCTCGCCCTGATAAATGGGAAGATCAGGTTAGTGTTGAATGGCAATACGAGGTGGATGATAACTTTACAGCATTCAACGTAATTACTAACCCTTGGGATGATGATGAAGAGGTGATTCTGACCGGCACGGAAAGTGGAGAAATCAAAGTCTGGATTATTGATGATGAAATAGATGAGATATTCGAAGTAGAAGATCGCTTTGGCGGCGAAGATTCATTCGAAGGCCCAATTTTGTCAATAAATAGTTTCGATTTGGACAACGAAGATGGAGATGAATTGTGGATAACAGATGCAGACGGTATTCACGGACTATTTTATGAATCTCTTATTGAATACGTAACAGTAGAAGCAGATTTGGAGAGTGTAAGATCAGTTTCATCTGAGGGAGCAACAATACAGATTGTAAAAGACGGCGAGTGGAATGACACTTTCAATAATAAGATGGTAGGGGCAAACTTCCATACTGGAGAATTTGATTCTAATACTATGTACAACAGTTACGGAATACAGTTGGATGATACTGCAATCCTGGCCGGCTTGATATTGGCTATTGTATTGATGGTAGCCCTGATAGTTAAGCCTGAGTGGTATGTTGTTAACACGGTGGGAGTTTTGGTCGGCGCTGGAGTAATAGTGATGCTAGGAGTGACATTTGTCCCAACCTTGATTGTAATTTTCATGGTTTTAGCGGCTATCTATGATGCTTGGGCCGTTTACAAATCAAAGCACATGCTAGATTTAGCAGATACAATGATCGGACTGAACCTGCCAATATTGCTTGTTGCACCTCAGGAAAGTGGTTATTCTATGCTGGAAGAGAGTGATAGTTTGCGGCCTCCGCAGAAAAACACACAGAGTACACAGCCCGTGGAACCCAATGAACATGTCAAGATGGTAAAACGTAAAAAACCGAAAGAAGCCATGTTTATGGGTCTAGGCGATGTTATTTTCCCCGGAATGCTAGTATTGTCATGCGTTAACTTTGTTCCGTCTAATGGTCTAGCCGTTGGGATTAGTGCACTAGTTGGTGGATTAGTTGGATATCTCGTTCTAATGGGTTACGTTGCATCAGGCAGGCCACAAGCTGGTCTACCTTTGCTTAACGGAGGGGCAATCCTTGGTTACATAATTGGAGGACTCCTATTTGTTGGGAGTGCTGCCTTCTCGTTTGGTATTTCTTTTTAGGTGATTTTAATGCTGAGTATGGACTTATTCCGAAATCAGGTGAATAAGATTCGTGAAGATCACGACAAAAGAGGTCTCTCACACGAAAGTATCGACCGAGTTCTAGCGCTTGACGAGGAATGGAAAGGTGCTCTCAAAGAAATGGAGAACTCTAGAAGAGAACGTAATTTGGCCGCAAAAGGGATTGCAGAAGCCAAGAAGACTGGTGACGTTGCAACCTCTGAAAAAATTATGTCAGATGTAAAAAATCTTGGGGAAGTGATTTCTGCCCTTGATAAAAAGGCTAATTCTTTGTTAGAAGAGAGGGATAAAATTCGAATGAGTATCCCGAACCTTTTGCATAATGCAGTTCCAGTCGGAGAGGATGAAGGAGGTAATACTCAGCACTCACTACATGGTGTAAAGCCGGATTTCTCCTTTGAGCCAAGAACTCATAATGAACTGATTGAAATGAATAAATGGGTCGATTTGGAAAGGGCTGCAAAAATTTCTGGTAGCCGCTTTTTCTTCCTGAAGGGAGATCTCGCAAGACTTGAAATGGCTTTGCAGTCCTATGCTGTTGATTTCCTTGTTAAGAGAGGTTTCACATTCGTACAACCACCTGTAATGATGAACCGCCCTGCCTACGAGGGTGTTACTGACTTATCCGACTTTGAGACTGTAATGTATGGTATCACTCCCGATCCACTCTATATGATTGCGACAAGCGAACATCCTCTGACGGCAATGTACATGGATGAAGTGATTGAACCAAGCCTTTTACCCATCAAGATGGTTGGTGTTAGTGCTTGTTTTAGGAGAGAAGTGGGGGCGCACGGTCTTTCTGACCGTGGAATTTGGCGAGTACACCAGTTTACAAAGATCGAACAGATTGTGATTTCTCATCCTGATGAATCTTGGGATCACCATGAAGACTTGTTGCAGAATTGTGTCGACCTTTGGGATGAACTCGGACTACATTACGAGGTAGTAAACATATGTACAGGCGATATGGGAACCGTTGCTGCAAGGAAGTACGATTTGGAAGCATGGCTTCCTGGTGCTAATGCATTCAAGGAAATCGTTTCATGCTCAAACTGTACAGACTACCAAGCAAACAGGTTGCGAATGCGTTACAGGACTAGTGATGGTAACGCAGCGGTGCATACTCTAAATTCTACGGCCGTAGCTACTAGTAGAGCACTAGTAGCCATTATGGAGCAAAATCAGGAAGAGGATGGTCGTGTACTAATTCCAAATTGCCTAATTCCTCTAATGGGCGGCAAAACACATCTCGAACCCTGTCAGTGGTGATATCATGCGCGATGCAGTATTCATAATTTTGACGTTTTTTCTCGCATCTTTCAGCGGATGCTTTGGTGAAGATGTCGAAAAGGCTACAGTAGTTCCAAACTTGGCGGTTGAAGAAGTCACTAGCGCCACACGTGGGCAGTACATGTCAATATCAGTAGATTCGACAGTTGATTGGACGGTTAACCGTTCACCTGGCTTATTTTTCATGGATGGATTTGGAGTTTTACGAGATGCCGAATCAATGACGTTTCCCGCCTCTCAAGAAACCCTTGATTTCCTTGTAATGGATTCAGAAAGAGCGGACATTCAGTTAGAAATAACAGCGGGTAACGAGATATGGAACGCCACATTAACTCTTGAAGACAGCGTCGAAATGATGCTGGTAGATGGTCGCAGAGCATACGAGACTGGAGATCTTTTGACATCTCAATACAACAATCGTTGGTGCGCCTCAGCCTCATTACATGAAGGAGGTGCGGCATATGAGACAGCTGCTGTTGCTATGGAAGAAAAAATGTGGGACATGGGATTTGATTTCGTGGAAATTACTCGATATCCCGACGATCCTGATCAACTGAACGTTGTAGGTTATAATTGGGGTCGCGTGAATCCTGATGAATACATCGTGATCGGTGGTCACTTCGACATCGCATACATGTTTACTCCCCCCGGCGGAGGTACAAATGAAGGAGCAAATGATGACACCTCTGGTTCTGTAGTATCACTAGAGATGGCTCAAGCACTTGCACAAATGGAATTCGATCACACTGTTGTAGCCGCACTGTGGGCTTGTGAAGAAGAAGGGCTTCTTGGAACTAGGGCTTACGTAGCAAATCTACCTGAAAACGTCTCAGTGCGAACTTACATGAACTTCGATATGGTTGCACTTAATTATCCGATAATGCCGCTCACTGAGCCACTTATTGACCCGTTAACTGGAGACATTTTTGAGCCAACTAAGTACGACTGGTCAATCAGTTTTGCAGGAGCTAGCCAAGAAACAATGGGTAGAATGAATGATTGGGTAGCAATGACCATTGAGCAAGACCTTGCATATCAGCCAACAGAAGGCAACCCAATTTACTGGCAGGTTGCAGAATCATGTTCTTCAGATCATTGCTCTTTTTGGCAAGAAGGCTATCCAACTTTCAATTTTTTCAGTCCTGGTGGAGATATTTCTTTTTGGCAAGAATGGCACTCACCTTCCGACACCTATGAGTTCATGACTGCAAAGGCCGGCGGGCCTGAAGGTATGGCAAGCGGGTTCAATAGCCTAGTTTGGACCGCAATGGATCTCTTTATTCGAGTTGATAACGCAGAAAACTTCCATGGTAACTGGAAAGAATCTGGGGATTAATCAAAGCGTTTGAGGACCACCTGTGGGCATTGGAATAAGCATAGAAATAATTTCTCCTCTAAGGCTTGGTCCAGTGTCGAATGTGCCAAATATGCCAATATCTGCTATGTTGTGAGATAGAGAGAACCAAGTTCTGCCATATGCATCTACCCTAATATCAAGGAAATCACCCAGTCCTCCACATCGATTGTATCCACAGTCTGTAACTGTGTCAATCGGGTCATCATCAGAATTTAGTTGAACAGTAGTTAACAATGGAGTCTCATTGAAGGCATCGGTTGAATATGTCAAGTAAGCATTCCATATTTCGTCCTCCCCTTCAGTCTCGCCAACATAACCAAAGGCAACAGTTCCAGAGTCACCAGCAACTACCACTGGAAAACCAGTTCCAGATAGGTTGATTGGTGGAGCAATCATTGACGCATTGGACCATGTATCTCCCTGGTCTCTTGAATACGACCAGTATGGCATGTTATCCAGCCCCATCCACATAGCGTGAACATTACCCTCAGTATCTACCTCGACTTGAGCCTCTTCTGCATTCCATGTGTCTGCGATACCGGTTTCTTCTGTTGGAAGAATATGCTCAGTCCAACTCAATCCAGCATTTGTAGTCCTAAACACTGAATATCCATCGCCAGTACATCCTTTGTTGCCGCGGTAGAAGTTTCCATCAACACTACCAACTAAGTGTGCAGAAAGGCCTCCTGAGTTACAAGTGACAGGCGCTCCAGAGGTTTCAGGTCCCCATGTAGCTCCTCCATCTTGGCTTGAGGAGCATAAAGGATGTGGGGCGTTTCCGTTGATGCAAAACATCCATGTTGTTGGATGAGCAAATGCTGGCATATTGCTGCTTGCTATTGTTTGGTGATCCTGAACAGAATAAAGTTGGGTCGCAACGCTAGGCCCATCCCACGATACTCCGTCATCATCAGACCATTCCACAGTCATGCCAAGCAGGGCATGCATGTCGAATTTCATAATTCGACCTGTCCATGGATCAACGTAGATGTAGGGGTCGTTGGAATTCACTATTGGTAAGAGTGGATCATATACATTTTCACAAGTGTATGAAAGCGTTTCATACATCCCTATCAAATCACAAGAAATAACTGCCGTAGAGCCGCCGGGTCCGTTACCATATGAACTCATTACCATAGTATCAGTTTGAGTGATTCCCATGGTTGGCTCAAAGGTTGACATACCAATTCCATAGTATGTACCGGTGGCAGTGAAAGGAACATTTCTTTCTGAAAATTGGAAGTCATTATTTCCCCAAGCGTCGATGGCTCCGTCAAAGTGATACCAAGTCAAATCAGGTCGCTCAAAGTTCCAAACTGTTTGCACACTCTCGATTGGTTCAGATTTTTCTTCACCAAAACATCCAGCTAGTGATGCACTTACCATTAGCAAGGCTAGAAAAATTGGTTTCATTTAATCACCTTTGAATAGATCTGCACCCAATAGTGGTAAGAGGATAGAGGCATCTCCTTCGACACAAACATTTGGTGCTTCTGGTCGCATTTTCCCCCAACTTATCGCTTCTTTTGGACGTGCACCTGAAAGACTTCCATCATACTCCGGAGCAGTTGTCATGTAGATTGCGGAGTCTAAGCCACCTCGGTATTGGTTCCACCAGATTACATGGTGCTTTGAGATGCCTCCTCCTATCATTAGGGCATTGGATTTCTCGACATCCCACATCAAGTCACTCATAATTTGCTCATCTGCAAGAGTATCTATGTGAAAGTCTCGATATTTTTGTCTAAACATGAATAGTTGAGCACCAATGCTACCATCCGTAATTCCAGGTATACATACTGGGATTTGATGTTTGTATGCCCAATAAATCATTGAATCTGGAGTCCCTATCCTTTTTCCTAATTCCCAGACAAGGTGGACAGAACCAAAACCTACCCATGCATCAGCACCTTTTTTTCCTGTTTCTGCCAGTCTGTCATTCCTAATATCCTCTAGAACAGGTAAGACCATTTTCTCGATAATTTCACCATAACTTGCGTTAGGAACAATTACATTCCCTAAACGCATTAGTTCGTGCTCTCCTAATTCTACATCATCGAGTTCAAAAGCTCCGTGGTAATAGTGCTTGTAGGATCTTGCGATGTCGTGATCTAGCATTCCACAAGTTGTGGAGATAACATTGAACATCTTTCTCTTTGTTGCCTCTACAAAAAATCCCCTTGTCCCAGTAGCGAAAAGACATGCTGGGAAAGACAGCCAGTTTGTCACCTTAGACGGATCAGCGTCAACTTCGTCGATATCAGATTTCATATCTCTTAGAATATCTCTAGCAAATGCCAACTTTGTTGCAGTAAAACCACCTGCACTTGCCATTTGGTCCAATAGAGATTCAGCGTTGACTGCTGATTCAAAATCGTAGTCTTTGACAGGTTCGTCAAAGGACTTTGGATCTATTGCCATGCACAGCCGTAGAAGGGTTTGGCATATGAAATCGATTATCAAACTATGACGATTCAATTTCTATGATTTTATCTCTCAACATTGCCGCCCGTTCGAAGTCTAATTCCAACGCTGCTTGGTTCATCATTTTCTTTAATTCCTCAATTGAAAAATCAAAATCTTCAATTGGTTGAGAAATATTACTTTTTACCGAATTTGTGGCATTCCACATACCTGCTCCAACCTTTAGATTGCTAGCCCAATCTCCATCTTTTCGACCACCTTTGGATGCAACTAATCTTTTGCCTCCGGCTGTTCCGGCGATTAAATCCTCAACGTTACCTCCCATTACAGGCAGAGCTTTCTTTATTGTAACCGGAGTTATTCCATTCTCTAAGTTGTGATTCATTTGCCTCTCTCTTCTTTCGAGAGTTTGCCTGATTGCAGCAGCCATTGGTGGACTAACGGAGTCAGCATACAAAATCACCCGCCCATTGGAGTTCCTTGCAGCTCTCCCTATCGTTTGCAATAAACTTCTTTCGTTCCTCAAGAAGCCTTGACGGTCAGCATCAAATATTGCGACTAAACTAACCTCTGGTATGTCTAAACCCTCTCTAAGGAGGTTTATTCCAACGATAGCATCGATGTGACCTATTCTTAGCGCGTTAATAATTTCAGTTCGTTCAATAGTATCGATTTCAGAGTGTAAATAGTGGGCTTTTATACCCATTTTGTTCAGGTATTGAGAAACCTCTTCAGCGAATTTAATCGTTAGCACAGTGACAAGAGTTCTCTCTCCTCTTTCTATCCGATTGTTGATTTCTGAAAGTAAATCTGCGACTTGTCCTTCAGTTCCTCTAACTTCGATTGCAGGATCTAAAAGTCCGGTTGGTCTTATTTCCATTCTTGGTATGTCACTAATCATTTGAAGCATGTCATACATGCTTTCTGAATTTGGGTGCTTTTTACTATATTCAGGGTCTTCAACACCACCTCCTCCAGATGCATGTCTTAATCCGAGCGGGATATTTTGGTTTGTGGTTTCGCAGAAATGTAGTAGCTCTCTTTCGCCTGGCGTTGCGCTCACATAGACCATCTGTGGGACGAGATTTTGGAATTCTCTAATTTTTAATGGTCTATTGTCGGCAGCAGATGGTAATCTGAAACCATGCTCAATTAGGTTTAATTTTCTACTCCTATCTCCTCCATACATGCCTCCTACTTGTGGAAGGGTTACGTGAGATTCATCCATTATTACAAGGAATTTTTGAGGGTCTCCATGGAATTGTTTGGCGGCAGCGGAAAAGAAGTCTAAGAGACAATACGGCCTCTCTCCAGGTTTTCTTCCATCAAAGTGCATCGAATAATTCTCGACAGCAGTACAGTGACCAACTTCTCGCAACATTTCAAGGTCATAATGTGTTCGTTGGTCAAGCCTATGAGCTTCTAATTCTCTACCTTCGGATTTTAATTCTGCGACCCTTCCATCTAATTCAGTTTCGATATTCTCCAATGCATTTTCAAACCTTTCAGGAGACACCATGAAGAACTCTTTTGGATGTATCCAAGCCTCGTCTAACTCATCAAGCACTTCCCAAGTCACGGGGTCACAAATTTGGATATGCTCCACGCCATCGAACCCAAATCTAATCCTCAGGGGGTCATCTCTACTCGGCATCCAGACATCTAAATTTTCACCTCTTAATCGAACCTGACCTCTTTCAAGATCTGTGGATGTTCTTGAGTATTGTAGAGCGACTAGTTCTCTAATCAAGTCTATTGGCTCAATCTCCTGTCCTACGTGAATCCTACAATGGTATGATAGGAATGTTTCAGGTGCGTTTAGACCGTATATACACGACACAGACGAAACAACAATACAATCAGGTCTACTTACTAAGCTTGCAACGGTTGCAAATCTTTCTTGTTCGATTCTCTCATTAATGGAAAGTTCCTTATCGATGTATAGGTCTCTTTTTGGAAGATATGCTTCTGGCTGATAATAATCATAGTGTGAAACGAAGTATTCTACACCATTATCTGGAAAGAGGCCAGCCATTTCTTGATACAATTGCCTTGCTAGTGTTTTATTGTGGCTCATAATCAATGTCGGAATATTCAACCTTTCAATTATATGAGCCATGGAGAAAGTTTTGCCAGATCCAGTAACTCCTAAAAGAACACATCTTGCTTGTTCATTTTTTAATTGAAAAACTAATTTTTCAATTGCTTTTTCTTGGTCTCCAGCAGGGCTATGTTCAGAGTGTATTCTAAATCTTGAAACATCGGGGGAAAGATTGTCTTTAACAGCCCCTTCTAGGGCCTTCGATATGTCGAAGGGGTCGCTCATAATCTCGCATCCTATGGTAAATACAAACCGCCATTGACGTGAACTACAACGCCAGTGACATAGTTGGCATCGTCACTTACAAGATACGAAACGGTTTCTGCTATATCATCTGGTGTACCAATCCTTTTCAGTGGGACCTCCTCAATCCTACTAGCACGTTTCTCAGGACTGTCTCCTGCTAATATATCGGTATCAACGAATCCTGGTGCTACAATATTTACTCTCTTTCCCTCAGACCCAACAGCCTGTGCTAACGATCTAGCCCATAAGGCTAGGGCGGCTTTAGAGGCGGAATAATCGGCTCCATGGGGAGAGCCTCTCGTGCCCAATTGACTTCCAATTACACATATCCTAGCATCATTTCGCAAGCTAGACTTTACTGATTCCCAAATTAGAAAAGATCCTTCAAAGTTTGTTGACATTGTTCTTCTTAGGTGTGCATAATCAAGTGATCTGGCATCAATCCTGTCATATCTACCATGGTTCAGAATAAGAACATCTATACCTCCTATAACCCATGGATGAGTTGCTAATAGCGCTACTTCCCTAGCATCAGTTACATCACAGTTTACAGCAACAGCGTCAATACCGGAATCTCTAATTCTATCGACCAGCATTTCCGCTGGCTTTGATGATGTGGAGTAGGTTAGAAGAATTCTATAACCATCCTGTGCTAGTTTTCGTGAAATTGCGGCTCCAATTCCTCGACCTCCTCCAGTCACAATTGCGGTCTGCATGTCAATCGGACTAGGGGCTATTTGAATAAATCACTGGATGAATTTAGCAAGTTGAGGAGGCTGCCAGCCTTCAGGCTTCATTACTTTGCCATCTTCTCTTCTGATGACTTTGCCATTAACCAATTTGGCCATGTTTGACCTGTGAACCTCATTAAAAGCCTCATCATATACTTCCTGCATTCCATGGTTAATTACTGTCCCAGCAAGGATATATGCTATGTCGGCTAGAGCATCTAAAACCTCTACAAGATCGCCGGACCTAGCAGCTTCCGCATATTCTTGAACTTCCTCAGTTAGTAATTTAATTCTCAACTCGATTAAGTCATCGGAACTCAAACCTGGGTTAGTAAGATACGGAATTTCGAAAGCTTTGTTGAATTCTAACAATGATTCTACAATTGGATTCATATTTTATCCTGAGAGGCGCCATCCTATGAAATTTGCATAGAGACAAGCAGAATCCATCCCGTAGATGCGTGGCTCCTGAACCACCATGTTTGGAAATTATCTCCCCCTGCAATCAAAACTGAGATTATGAAGCCGATTGATAGAACAGTGCCAACAATGGAAATTGTGGTAAATGCAAAGGCCCAAATTGGTATTGAAAATAGCATAACTGTCATAGTTGCGGGTGGTTGAAATCTTGCAGGGAAAGAAATCACCGAGTTTTTCCTGTCACTATCAACATCCATCTGTGCATATCCAAGATCAAACGCAGCAATCCAAATCATTACCCCAAATGATACCAATAGCAAGTCAGGATACCATAAACCTGAATTTATCTCTCCAGTTATTGCAACCCAAGCACCAGCAGGTGCAAGGGCCAGACATCCTCCAAGCCACCAATGGCATAGCCAAGTAAACCTCTTGAGATATGGGTAAATAACGAAAGCAGCCACTGGAATGGGGGACAAATAGAGGCACAGAGGGTTCAACATCCACGCTCCTCCAAGAAGCATAATTAAGAATAATCCGCAAAGAATCCAAGCGGTTCCCAAAGACATTGTTCCAGCCGCAAGGTGCCTGTTTGCAGTCCTTGGGTTCTCAGCATCAATTTCTCTGTCAATTATTCGATTTAACCCCATTGCTAGACCTCTAGCTCCAACAGCTGCAACGATTATCCAGAGCAATTCAGATAATGATGGATTGTCAGCCATGTATGCTCCTATGAATACGAACGGTAGGCTGAATAGTGTATGTTCTATTTTTACGAATGATGCAACCTGTTTCAAGTCCATCTACATCACCAGATTATTTGGCCATGGAGGAAGATTGAATTTCTCAATGGACTCTAATGTCTCTGGATCGTGCATTGTGATTGCGGGCCACCTTCTAACCACGCTCGGCCCATCCTTAGACGGGATTGGCGTGGTTCCATCCCAGAATATTCTTCCATCTTCAACAATAAAATCTCGCTCTGCTGCGAATCGTGATGTCAGTTGCCAGAGCAACCTTCTTTTGGCACCTTCTCCATGTAGATCTAAGTCATTGTCTGTAAAGAACAACCATCTCAATTCATTTTTGGAATCTAATTGCCAAATTTTATTACGCAATTGAAAAATTTGTTCTCGTTGAGTGGCCGCACTTTCCTCGTCCGGCCATTGTGCACCAGTTCTTGGCTCTGGCCTACCTTGAATTTCCAAGGTCACAACAAGCATAGAATCTCTCAATAATAAGCAATCTTCAACACCATCAATTTGGGAGATTTGATTTACCATTTCTCTGCTGATTCCAGGTGGTTTCTCTTCTCCCCTTCTCCATGCGGGGCAAAAATCAACCGGCGATCCTTCAACTGGGTTTCCGCTCCTAGGATCTGCATCCACAATTTTTGTTGCATCAATAATAACTTTTGAGTGTACATTTTCAAATGTGGATGCGGGCTCAAGCGAATCACTAACCATTCCTTCAAGAATGGTCATGTCGCTGTTTGGGTCAACTCTGTCATTCAAAGCATCTAATAGAGCCTCTAAATCATCTGGTGATTCGTCTGTGGCTATCATAATTTTGAGGAACATCATTTGACCCGCTCCAAGCAAGCCTAAGCATGTTTTTCTTGCTTGACGTGGGTATCTTTGCTTGCTTTTTACAATAGCAAGATTGTGGAAACCAGTCTCAAGAGGTAGGTGAACATCTAATACATCACGATGTTGAAATGAAAGGATAGGCCTAAACTGCTTACCTATTGCCTCACCTAGATATCCGTCCTCCATAGGGGGTTGTCCTACTATTGTTGCAGGAAGTATAGCATTTTTTCTTCGTGTAATTGCGGTCACATTGAGAACGGGATATTGTCCAGTGAGAGAGTAAAAACCGAAGTGGTCACCAAATGGCCCCTCAGTTCTTGTTTTCGTAACATCTACCCAACCCTCGATTACTACATCAGCGTCTGCTGGCACTAGTAAGTCCTGCGTAAGCGCTTTTGTGATACGTAACCTTTTCTTACCTAGGAAACCTGCAAACATGTATTCTTCAAGGTTGTCAGGTAGTGGCGCTATCGCTGAGAAAATTAGTTCGGGAGGGCCGCCTATGCAAATTGCTACTGGCATTTTACCATCAGGCCAAGCGGCAGCGTGGTCAGCTCCATGCTTGTGAATTTGCCAGTGGAGACCCACCTCCTTTGGTCCGAAAACCTGACCTCTATACATTCCCAGATTATGTTCTCCAGAATTTGGGTCCTTCGTTACCACAAGTGGCAAAGTGATGTATCTACCTCCATCCATTGGCCATGTCTTTGGTATCGGCAGTTTGGTAACGTCGTTATCCATTCTAACTCGTTGGCAGGAACCTTTTCTAACTTTTTTTGGCGGCATAGAGATTGCATCCCTCAGAAGTGGCAAACCAGTCCAAGGTCTTTTCACAATTCCACCAATATCGGGTTTCATTAAAGCTACCAATCTTTCACCCACCTCCTTGGAGTGTGCTGCACCCAAGGCTCTTAGCGTTCTGTCGTGCGATCCAAATAAATTCATAGCGAGTGGTATTTCACTGATTTCTCCACTCGGTAGACGAGGTTTCTCAAACAAAACAGCAGGGCCATTAGTCTTCACTAACCTATCTGCAATAGCTCCAGCCTGCAGTTCAACGTCGACAGGCTCGCTAATTTTCATTAGCTCGCCATTCTTTTCCAAATGGTTAATCCAACGATTCAGATTAACCCAGGCCATAAAGAGGGCTAGAATCGATGCTTCATGAATACTTGTCTCATTCCGACTGTTTCAAATCACAACTCCTCGTGGGTAAACCATGGCGGACTGCGACGTTCTCGTGATTGGTGCTGGCCCCGGAGGTGGGTCGGCAGCACTTCATGCAGCGAGAGCCGGTTTGTCGACAATTATTGTAGAGGCTGATTCTGACGTAGGAATTCCTGTTCATTGCGGCGAGTGTTTATCTCAAATCGCCATAGACAATCTCGATTTAGTACTACCAAAGGAAGTCATTGCCTTAGACTGCAAAGGGATTAGAGTAATATTCCCAGATAATACTTCAAGATTATTAACTGAGAAAGGTTATGTCTTGGAGAAACATAAATTCGAAAAATGGCTATGTGATGAAGCAGTGAAATTAGGTGCTTCTCTCCAACTTTCGCACAAGGTAAAATCAATGGAACGAATTTACAATAGCGAAAATGAATTTGTATATTGGAAAATTGATGGTAAAGGGAGCTCTTTCCCA
>CETL01129053.1_pt1 | contig 21178 bp, 23 predicted proteins | sample 356371 | NCBI WGS metagenome assembly CETL01 (sample SAMEA2622518, study PRJEB7988) | marine metagenome | biome: marine biome (ENVO:00000447); feature: surface water layer (ENVO:00002042); material: "saline water (ENVO:00002010), including plankton (ENVO:xxxxxxxx)" | depth 5 m | reverse complement strand
TCTGAACCGAAAAGATAACCTAAATTTTCAAAATCTTCAACTAGTTTGGAAAAATTGCCACTTTTTCTCAACTTTTTTACTTCCCAGAAAGCTAATCTTAATAAACTCTTGTCGACTATAGATAATTGATTTACGGGATATTCTTCAGCAAAAATTTGAATCATTTTATCCAATTCATCTTTGTGGCTAAAAATTTCTATACTTATACTTTCTGCTTCCCTTTCTTCTTCATCAGATAATCCATTAGATTTAAAAATATTTAGGAATGATTTTTTTTTAATTTCAACAATGCCATTATTTATGTCAATTATATATAAGAGTTGAAGAACTTGTTTTCTAAAAATTTGCTGTTTTGTTAAATCTAATTTAATTGTAAATTCTTCAACCAACTCACTATTTTCAATTTCAAGATTTTTTTCTTGGCCGTTTAAATTAGGCATAAAGTTTTATGAATTTAAAGATTCATAAGAATCAATGTTCATTGTTGAGCTATTAGAATCAATTCTTTTTATTAGTCCAGTCAATACTCTTCCAGGCCCAAATTCAATGTAATCATTTAAACCACTTGAACTCATATATATTATTGTGTCATTCCACTGAACACAAGACATTAATTGTTCAATAAGTTCATTTTTGATTTGAAGGGCATTTTCTAAAGGTTTTGCATTTACATTACCAATTAAAGGGATTTCAGGATCATTAAAATTAAGAGATTCAATAAAATCTAATAAACTGTCTCTAGCAGGTTCCATTAAAATTGAATGAAAAGCTCCACCAACACTTAATTTAATAGCTTTTTTTGCACCTCTAGCTTTTGCTAAATCAACTGCAATTGCCAGTGAATCATTGTCACCACTTATAATGACTTGCTGAGAACTATTAATATTTGATGGATAAGCTCCTGCCTCTCTGCATACCTCCTCAACAACACCAATTTCCATGCCAATAATTGCAACCATTCCACCAGGATTTTTGTCACAAGCAATTTGCATTAATCTTCCTCTTTCAGAAACAAGTCTAATAGTGTCAGAAATAGATAATACATTTGAAGCAGATAGTGAAGTGTATTCACCTAAACTGTGGCCAGCAGTAACGCTTGGAGTAAAGTCTTTAAATTTATCTTTGAATACAGAAAAACAAGCTAATGATGTAGCAGTTATTGCAGGTTGAGCATTTTCAGTTTTATTTAAAATATCTTGAGACCCAGAAAACACAATATCCGTAAGTTTTCTTCCTAATGTATCATCAACTTCATCAAATATATCCTTGGCAATTGAAGATTTCTCATAAAGATCAGCCCCCATACCCACAACTTGTGAACCTTGTCCGGGGAACACAACAGCAGTGTTTTTCATGTTGTCAATCATTTAACCTTCTTACTTACTTATAAAGTCTATAGCTTTTTTCTCCGAAGTTCCAGGGTCCACATAGTAATTATCCTTATAAAATCCACATTTTGGGCATGCGTGATGTGGCTTCATTAAGTTATGAGGTGCCGGGCAAGCTGGACAAGTAACTAGAAGAACTCTACTTTTTCCCATATGAGCCCTAGCTCTTCGAGTTCTAGATCTTGAATGCTTTTTTTTAGGTAGTGGTGCCATAAATTTCTAATTATTATCTTAATAAGTGAATTTTACATGTAATAAAAATAATATCAATAAGTTTTAAGTCTACAAATTTAACAAATTGATTGATGTAAGGGAGAAAATTAAAATCTTTTATAGGAATTTATTGTTTTGGAAAGAATAATTGGAATTGATATTGGTTTAAGAAATACCGGATACGGGATATTAGATTTTGGTCAAAATACAGAGAAAATCATTGAAGGTGGAGTTATAAAAACTGATTCGAAAGAAAATCTTGATAAAAGGCTACTAACAATATTTAATGATCTGGATTATATTTATAAAAAATATAATCCATCAATTACTTCAATGGAAGATCTTCATAGCAGATACCGTAATCTTAAAACAGCTATAATTATGGGGCATGCAAGAGGTGTTGCTTGTGTAGTGGCATCATTAAATAGTGCTCCAGTTTTTCATTATCAGCCAACACAAATAAAAAATATTCTTACAGGATCAGGTAGGGCTGATAAAAATCAAGTAATAAAAACTATTTCAAATAGGTTGGCAGCTCCAAATATAAAAAATGAGCATGTTGCAGATGCTTTTGCATCGGCCATATGTCATTGGGTAATGTCTACTTCAAACAAATAAGTATAATATAAAATCATGATAAGTTTTTTAAGTGGTGAAATTAGAAATATCTTTACGGAAAAGTCAATCTTGGAAATGGATATAGCTGGCGTAGGATACGAAGTTGTGCTTCCTTCGTTTGTTATGGATGATGTTGTAAATGGAGGAAAAAAAAATGGTGAAATTATAACTCTTGAAATTTATTACCATTCAACTGAAAGATCTCCTAAACCTCTTCTTGTTGGATTTAATAATCAAATTGAAAAAATATTTTTTGAAAAAATTATTCAGGTTGAAGGTGTTGGGCCACTAAAAGCGGTCTCTGCATTAATTTTTCCAGTTGCAATTGTATCTCAAGCTATTGAAGACGAAGATCTGACAATTCTTAATCAGATGCCGGGAATTGGTGCAAGAGCAGCACAGAAAATGATTGCCACACTAAAAGGAAAACTTATAGATATAATTTCTGAATCTAGATCTACAAATATTAAAGAATCTTCTGAGTATGTTTTAAGAGATGAAGTAGTTGAAATTTTAGTTGGTTTAGGATTTAAAGAATCAGATGCAATAATAAAAATTAATGATGTAATTTCAAATAATCCGGAAATAAAAGATAATCTTGAAGAAATAATTAGAGAAATATTCAAATCAAAATAAAATGCCAATTGAAGAAGTTATCAATAATAGTTCTGAAGACAGCAACAAAGAAGTCTCAAATGATTCAGTCAGCAGTGATTATGTAAATGATTTAAGGCCAAAAATACTTAAAGAATATGTTGGGCAAATCAAAGTTGTTAATAGCTTAAGAACAGCAATAAAAGCTTCTGAAGCCAGAAGTGAGGCCATGGAACATGTTTTATTTCACGGTCCACCAGGACTAGGCAAAACAACATTGGCACATGTTATAGCTAAGGAAAAAAAATCAAATTTAGTTGTAACTTCTGGTCCAAGTCTTGAAAAACCAGCAGATATTGTTGGGTTATTATCAAATTTATCTGATGGTGACGTTTTATTTATTGATGAAATTCATAGAATTTCTAAAGGTGTTGAAGAATATTTTTATTCTGCAATGGAAGACTTTAAGGTAGATTTCATAACAGGTTCTGGAACATTTGCAAAAACACTTACATTCCCAATAAATAAATTTACTTTAGTTGGTGCAACAACAAGAGTAGGAATGCTATCATCGCCTTTAAGAGATAGATTTGGGCTTACGTATCACCTTGATTTTTATAATTTAGAAGAACTCTCAGCAATTATTAAAAGATCTTCAAATATTCTAAATGTAAAAATCGATGATTTAGCTACAAAACAAATAGCAATGAGGTCCAGAGGAACCCCTAGAATTGCTAACAGGTTATTAAGAAGAGTAAGGGACTATCATCAAGTAAATTCAAAAATTAAAAAAATTGATGGAAATGTAGCTTCTGAAGCAATGGAATTAGAAGGAGTAGATCAAAAAGGTCTTGATAGATTAGATAGGCAATACTTATTAACTTTATCTAAAAATTATAATGGTGGCCCCGCTGGAATTGAAGCTCTAGCAGCAACATTAAATGAAGAATCTCAAACACTTATGGATGTTGTAGAGCCATATTTATTGAAAATTGGATTTATTATCAGAACACCTTCAGGAAGGAAAGTAACTATAGATGGATTGAAATATGCTGGAATTCAAGTCAGAAAATCAGATGAAAACCAGAAAAGGATGTTCTAGCTCAAATCATCAAATGATGATTCATTATTACTCCAAAGTTTCCAATATAAATTCCTGTTAGATAATAATTTTTCATGGTTACCTATTTCAACAATTTCACCTTTATTTAAAACGATTATTTTGTCTGCATTTTTAATTGTTGACAACCTATGTGCAATAATTATACCCGTTCTATTTTCCAAGACACTATCAAGTGCATTTTGAATTTGTCTTTCAGTATAACTATCAATATATGAAGTAGCTTCATCTAATATAAATATCTTTGTGTCAAGAAGTAATGCCCTAGCAAAACTTAATAATTGCCTTTGGCCTACTGAAATATTTGCTCCTGATTCCTCAAGTATTGTGTCGTATCCATTAGGTAATTTAATTATGAATTCATGAGACCCAACAATTTTAGAAGCTTCAATGACTTCTTCTCTTGTTGCTTTCGCTTTATATTTTATATTTTCTTCAACTGTTCCAGAAAAAATAATTGGGTCTTGAAGAACCATGCTGATATTGTCACTTAATGAACTTTGAGTTACTTTTTGTATATCCTGATTGTCAATTAAAATATTGCCATTTTTTATTTCGTAAAATCTATGAATTAAGCTTGCAATACTTGTTTTTCCAGACCCAGTAGGCCCTACTAATCCTACAGTTTCATTTTCATTAATTATAAAATTTAATTTTTTTAGCACTGGTTCATTAAAATTGTATTCAAAATCAACATTTTTAAATTCTATCTTTCCTTTTATGACCTCAATATGTTTAGCTTTTTCAACATCTTTTATATCAATTTCAATATCTAATAGTTCAAAAATTCTATGTCCAGATGCCATAGCTCTTTGAAGGGTACTATAATGCATTGTTAATGCTCTAATGGGATCAAAAAATCTTTGAACATAAAGTAAAAATGCAATCATAACCCCAATTTCTACTGAGCCGCCAGAAACTAAATACCCTCCCATCACAACTATTAAAGACATTGTCGCCCCAACCAATAGTTCAACAGGAGGATGAATTCCTGCACCATATTTTGCTGCGCTATTAGTGTCATCAAAATTTGTGTTCACTTCAACTTCAAATCTTTTTTGATTAATTTCCTCTCTTATCATATTTTGAGTAACCCTTACCCCATTTACATGTTCATTTAAAACTCCGTTTACAACTGATGACGAAGCCCTTGCCTTAAGAAATGCCTTTCTTGCTTTTGGAAGCCAAAAAATTCTAAGAGCTAGAAATACAGGCATTATCATAAGAATCCCTAATGCCATAGACCAATTCAATGAAAATATTATTATCGTTATTAACACTAAAGTTAACATATCTCCAATTGCAAAAACTCCAGCCTGAAATAATTCTTGAAGTGCACCAACATCACCAAGTACGCGGGACATAATTGAACCATATTTACTTCTGTCTGCAACTGACATAGATAATTTTTGTAAATGGACAAACATTTTTGATCTTACATCGAACAATATGTGTTCTCCGATTTCCCTTATAACTCTTTGCTGCACATAATTTGAAATGAAATGCATTAATGCAAAACCAATTAAAATAATAAATAAATTATTCAAAAGACTCTTATTATTTCCCGAGATTGCATTATCAATTGTAAATTTGACTAAAAGAGGTATTGCTAAAACGGCTATCGTAAACGTTATTACTGATATTACTCCTAATAAAGCCTTTTTTTTATATGGTTTAATAAAGTTGAAAAATCTTTTTGCAACATCACCATCATAAGAGGAAAGTTGTTCTAAATCTTCTTCAATTGCATTTACAATCTTTTTACTTTTATTAACAGATGTTGCCATTTAATTTTTCGCCTGCATCTTTGGGTTTTGAAGTTCAAAAATTGTTTTATAAATTCCCTTTTTATTTACCAAATAATTATGTTTTCCACTATCAACGATATCACCTTGATCTAGAACCAAGATTTCATCTGAATGGGAAATAGTGCTAACTCTTTGAGAAACAATTAAAGTTGCTTTCTTTTTTTGTATACTAACCAATCTTTCTCGTATTTTTTTATCTGTTCCAGTATCAAGAGCACTGAACGAATCATCAAAAATTAAAATATCTGGATCTTTAAATAAATTTCTTGCTATAGCAATTCTTTGTTTTTGACCCCCAGATAACGAGACCCCAAATTCTCCTACCATTGTGTTATATTTTTCAGGAAGAGAGTCAATAAATTCATGAATATCAGCAATTTTAGAAACTTTAATTACTTCTTCCAAATCACAATCTGGTCTTGAATAAGCAATATTTTCTCTTAGTGTGCTGTTAAAAAGAAAAGTATGCTGTGAAACTAATCCAATTCTTGAACGAAGGTTATTCAAATTTAAAGTTTTTAATGGAGTTTCATTTATTAAAATTTGACCATCTAAAACATCATAAAATCGGGGTATAAGGTTAGCTATAGTTGATTTACCTGATCCGGGCGGACCTATGATCCCAATAATTTTGCCTGGACTTAAATATAAATTTATATTGTTTACATCATTCTTTTTAGATTTTGAATAATATTTAAATCCTACATTTTCAAATTTTAAACTTTCAATTTTTTCTAACGAATTTGAATTTCTTATTGTTTTAATTCTTGGTTTTGAATCAAGAATTTCAAATAATCTTAATCCGCAAGTAATAGCCCTAGCGTAAGAATTTACCATAAGGCCGATTATTCTTACAGGCCTTTGAAGCATTCCTAAATAAACTAAGCATTGAGTTAATTCGCCAATAGTTAATTGACCGTTTATAATTTTGTGTCCACCAACCCAAATAATAAAAGCCCAAACAAGTAGAAAAAAGAGTCCAACAAGACTAGTTCCTGTTGCATCAACTTTTACGCTGTTCATAGTATCATTAGTAACTTCTTGATGAGATAATTTAAATTTTTTAATTTCATAATCTTCTCCTCCAAAAGCTCTTACAACTTTCACTCCAATTAAATTTTCTTGAAGGTTGGTATTTAATACGGAAAATTCTTTTTGTATCCTATTCCAGATTTTTCTTAACCTGAGCCTACTAATAGTTGCAATCATTGCAACAGGTATTATGAATCCGAATGCAATTAATCCTATTTGAAGATCTGTCCTAAGCAATAAATAAGATCCAAAAAAAATTAAAGTAATTATTTCAAAAGTTCTCAACAATCCTGTCGTAATAAACATTTTTACACCTTCTATATCTAAAATACCTCGGGACATCAAATTCCCAGTATGTATTCTGTCATGATATTTGTAAGTTTGAGATTGAAGCTTTTGATGGAATAAATTTCTTAAGTCAGCCTGGATTCCATTTGCAATTTTTTCACCATTGAATTGTACCAAGAAAGCAAAAAAACCTCTTAAAATGCTTACAAATATTATAAGTGAGGCAAGAATCCATAAAATATTAAAATCAGAAGAATTGGAACTAATTTTTTCATATGCCCTGTCAACTGATGTTCCTAATAAGTAAGGTATCCAAAGTTGTGAACCGACTAAACCTGCTCCACCAAGAAAACCGAATATAAAAAGTTTTTTATATTTAAAACACATTTTAACTATCCTTATTAAAACGGTAAGTTCTCCGATATGACTATTTAAATGTAATGGAGATTTAAATTTTATGTTCACTTTAAATAAGTTAAATTGATAATAATAGATATTCTATTTAAATTAAAAGTAATAAAACAATAATTTAATATTCAATTTTTATGAAAATTCGAAAAGCCAAAATTGAAGACTTAAATAATTTGGAAATGATTTCTAATGAGCAGTTTAAAGTTGAAGAGCTTCAACCAAAATTTAAACTTATCTTAAATGATAGTAGTTTCCAAATTAAACTCATAGAAGATAAGAGACATATTTTAGGATTTATTGTAATTAGGTTTTTAGATAGAAATCTAATTGACATATATTCAATTGCTATAAAAAAGGAATATCAGAAAAAAGGATATGGCTTTAAACTTCTAAATAATATTTTGAAAAGCTTTACCGGGTATAAATTTACATTAGAAGTGTCAGAAAGTAATGAAGCAAAGAAATTATATACAAAATGTGGTTTTAATATTGATTCGATCAGGAAAAGGTATTACGGAGAAAAGAATGCTCTACTAATGAGCTATTACAGGTTATTACCAGGTTCAGATGAATCATAATCATAGTTTTTTGCTTCCTCAATGTAAGCAGACTCGTTTTCAGGAACTTCATCGTCGGGGAATATTGCATCAACTGGGCAAACAGGCTCACAAGCAGCACAATCTATGCACTCATCAGGATTTATAAATAAATGGTTATCGCCCTTTTTCGAATAAATACAGTCAACAGGGCATACATCCACACATGCTCCATCAGTTGTACCAATACAAGATGAAGTTATGATAAATGCCATTTTAGCATCCACCACCCGAACCACAAGCACATCCACCACCATTGGATCCACATCCGCCACCGGATGGTATATTTGGATTTGAAATAACGAATCCTGACCTTTGCATCCCCTCAACATAATCAATGTTTGAGCCAGATATTAGAGGTATGCTTCCAGAATCAACAACAGCTTTTACGCCATTAGAATCAATAACTGTATCAGATGAATTAGCACTATCTTCAAGACCAAATTCATATCCTGCACCACCACCTTCAGACATTGTTAAGGAAATCCTCAAATAAGCTTCTTTATTTCCTTGTTCACCAAGTACTTCATTAATTTTTGAAGCTGCTGCTTCAGTAAAAGAAATTAAATTTTCTGTAGTCATTTTTCTCACTTCACTTAATTTATAATTCTATTTTACACAATTATTTAAATATTTGGAGGTATTTCAATATAATTTTTTATAAAATATAAAAACGAAAACCGCAATTTATGATATTATTCGTTTATAAATTATGGATAAACTTGATAAAAATATTATTGAAATATTGAAATCTGACGGAAGAATTTCTAATGCTGAAATTGCCCGAAATTTAAATGTTAGTGAAGGAACAATTAGAAGAAGAATAAAACTTATGAAATCAAACAATACATTAAATGTATATGCTGTTCCTAACCCAAAAAAAACAGGATACAATTCAGAAGCATTAATAGGAATACAAGTTGATCCAAATAAGTTAGATGAGGTTGGAAAAGCAATTTCTGATCATGAGTATACAACATGGGTCTCAAGAACAACTGGTGGCTATGATATTTTTACATGGGTAACAATTCCAAATAGTAAAGAATTAACTAATTTTTTAACTTATTATTTAGGAAATTTAGATGGTGTTAACAAAACAGAAACTTTCATTAGTCTGGAAGTTTTAAAGAGAGGGCTTTAAATGGTTACTTATAAGAAAATTAAATCACAATCAAAAAGATTTTCTTTCAAAGATTTTCTTAGTGACGAAAATGCATTGATCGACCAATTTATCAAATCAAACAATTTACTTAATTCAATTTTATTGGTGGGTCTCTTTGTAATATTTCAATATCTATTCTCTCAAATTAGATTTTTTATCCCTGATAATCCAGTGCCTATTACAATGCAAACATTTGGAATATTGTTAGTTGGAGGCCTATATGGCCCAAGATTAACTGCCCTTTCAATTTTTGCATACATGATAATTGGGATTATTGGTGTACCAGTTTTTCAAAGTCATAATGGTGGCATTGATTATTTCTTTGGTGTAACAGGTGGGTATTTGATTGGATTCATCTTCGCCTCAGTTACAATTTCTGTTCTTTCAAATAAAGGATTAAAAAAGGGTTTGTCTATTTGGGCTATGATAATTGGTAATTTTCTAATTTATTTCACTGCACTAATTTGGCTATCAATTTATGATTTTGGGTGGCCAGAGAATGGTAAATTATTTTCTCAAGCTGTATACCCCTTTTTAATTGGTGATTTCATAAAATTAATAACAGCTTCCCTATCTATTAATTTCTTATGGAAGCTTTCTAAAAAAAATAATTCGTAAAAGGGAGATAACTTGTACAAAGATAGGGGCTGTGGGCAGGTAAATTTAGATAATGTTGATGAAGTTATAACTATAGCTGGATGGGTTGATTCTTGGAGAGATCATGGATCGTTATTATTTTTAGATCTAAGAGATAGTTCAGGAATAATTCAAATTGTATTTGATAAGAGTGTTAATAGAGAAAATCATGATATTGCATCTGCTGTTAGAAATGAATGGGTAATTCAAGTTGAAGGAATAGTTAAAAAAAGAATTGAGGGTGCTGAAAATCAGAACATTTCAACTGGCTTCATTGAAGTTAATGCATTAAAGTTAAATATTCTCAATCCTTCAAAAACCCCTCCTTTCGAAATCAATAATGAAAGTGTTGATGAAACAACAAGATTAAAATTTCGATATCTTGACCTTCGTTCAAATAAAATGCAGAAAAACTTAAGGTTGAGGCATGAAATAGTTTTGGAAATATGTAATTTTTTAAATGATAAAGACTTCGTTCACATTGAAACTCCGATTTTAATTAAAAGTACTCCAGAAGGCGCTAGAGATTACGTAGTTCCTAGTAGAGTGCATACTGGTGAATACTATGCATTGCCTCAATCTCCACAACAAATGAAACAAATGTTAATGGTGTCTGGATTTGAAAAATATTTTCAGATTGCAAAATGTTTTAGGGACGAAGATTTGAGAGCAGATAGACAGCCAGAACATACTCAATTAGATTTTGAAATGAGTTTCGTACACCAAGAAGATGTGCTCTCTAATTGTGAAAATTTATATTCACATTTAACGAATAAATTTCTTGGCAAAAATATTGATACACCATTTCAGAGATTAAAGTATGAAGATTCAATTGAAATATATGGAACTGACAAGCCCGATACCAGATTTGATCTAAAGATTCACAATTTAGATAAAGAACTTTCAAATACTCAATTTAATGTATTTAATAATGCAATTAAAAATAATGGAACTATAAGAGGTTTTTCAATTCGTAAAGATGAAAAAATGACTCGAAAATTTTATGACAAACTAAATGATTTTGTTAAAGAAAACGGCGGGGCAGGAATAATACCAATATCAATTGAAAAAAAACTTAATGAAATTACATCAGAAGACATCAAAAGTCCAATTGTAAAATTTCTTAATGTAGAACTTGTTAAGAACTTATTTGACTTTTTTGGTTCTGATTATAATCAAGTAATTTTAATTTCTGCTGGTGAAAAATATAATGTTCTTGAATGTCTGGGCAAAGTAAGAAATAAACTTGCCAAAGAATTTAATTTAGTAGATAAAGAAAAATTTAACTTTTTATTTGTCACAGATTTTCCACTATTTGAATTTGATTATGAAAACAATAACTGGACTGCTATGCATCATGTTTTTTCATCTCCTAATCAAAATACAATTAAATATTTAGATAAGGATCCAGGAAAGGTTATTGGCAACCTTTTTGATTTAGTTTGTAATGGTGTTGAGCTTGGTTCAGGAAGCATAAGAATTCACCAAAAAGAAATTCAAGAAAAGGTATTTTCAATTATTGGCTATAATAATAAACAAGTTAAAGAAAGATTCGGCACTTTACTTGAATCTTTCGATTATGGAGCCCCTCCTCATGGTGGTATGGGACTGGGAATAGACAGGCTTGTTTCAACTTTTCTTGGTGAAGAATCTATTAGAGATGTTATATCCTTTCCAAAAACTCAAAGTGCTTCTGATTTATTGTGGGGAGCTCCTTCAATTATAGATAATGAGCAAAAATTAGAATTAAAAATAAAAAATATTGAAAATCATGAAGAAGGCAAAAATTGAAAATAAATAAAAGTAAGATTGAAAATCAACAAATCACTTTAACTTTGGAAGTTGAAGAAAATGAAATTGAAATATATCTTGTCAAAGCTGCAAAAAAATTGAGTAATCAGCTGAAAGTACCAGGATTTAGGAAAGGAAAAGCCCCAAAATCAATTGTTGAGAAAATTGTAGGGAAAGAAGGTCTTGTTGAAGAATCATTACAGTTTTCGGTACCAAATTTAGTGAATGAGGCTATTGATAAGGAAAGATTAGAGGTTTTTGCTACTCCAAAAATATCAGTTCTTGATTTAGTTCCAAATTTAAAACTTGAAGCAAAAGTTGCATTAAAACCCGAAGCTAAAGTTGGCAAGCTTGAAGAAATTAAACTAGAAATTAAACAAGATAAAATTGGCGCTAAAGAAGTTAACAGCGTTATTGATCAATCTCGCAATCAACATGCATCATGGATTCCTGTAGATAGAAAATCTAAAATTGGAGATTTGTTATCTCTTGATTTTAAATGTGAATCTTCAGGTGAAATAATAATGGATCATAAATCTATTGAAATAATTCTTGAGAGTCAGTACGAAGACAATTTAAAAATGCCTGGCCTAATGAAAAAATTGAGTGGATTAAAGGAAGAAGATAGTAAAAAATTTAAACTTGATTTGCCCGAAGATTTTTTTAATGAAAAATTTAAAAATGTAAAATCAGAATTTAATGTAAAAATTATTTCAGTCAAAGAAAAAAGTTTGCCTGAAATAAATGATAATTTTGCAAAATTAATTGATCCTTCTTTAGATAATATTAAAGAACTAAAGAAACAAATTAAAAAGAACCTGGAACAGAATGCAGAAAATAAATTTGATCAGGAGTTATGGGATAGTTTCATTGATAGTGCAATTGAAAAATCTAAATTCGTTATCCCTGAAATAATGATTGAGCAAGAAACTGAAAATTTAATCAAACAACAAAAAGAAATGATAGAAAATCAAAAAATAGACTTCGAAGTTTATCTTTCTGGTATTAGTAAAACCGAGGATGAATTTGAAGATGAATTAGCAAAATCGGCTGACATTAGATTAAAAAGAGCTGTAATAATTGAAGAAATTGTTAATTATTATGAAGTGAAAATTGATGATAAGATAATTGATAAAGAATTTAATAAATTTAAAGAAATGCAAAAAAATAATAACTACTCTGATCAAAATATTAAAGATGAAATTAGGTACCAAAAAAGAAGAGATGAAATATTAGGTATCATTAAAATAAGTAATATAAAAGACTAATAGAGTTGACACAGAACGTATCAAGTTATAATATACACTTTGTAATAATACTTAATGAAAGGAAATTATGAACTTACCTTCAAACATAATACCAACTGTTTTTGAATCTGGGGCTAGAGGTGAAAGAGCACTGGATATATACTCATTATTATTAAAAGAAAGAATAATATTCCTTGGTACACCAATTAATGATCAAATAGCTAATCTTGTTGTTGCTCAATTATTGTATTTGGCAAGAGAAGATTCTGACAAAGATATTAGTCTTTATATAAATTCACCCGGTGGAATGGTTTATGCAGGTATGGCAATATACGACACAATGCAACACATACCATGTGATGTTTCAACAATATCTGTAGGATTATGTGCAAGTTTTGGAACTGTTCTTCTTACTGCAGGTACAGAGGGCAAAAGATTTGCCTTACCAAACTCAACAGTACATATGCATCAACCTTTAAGTGGAGCTCAGGGTCAAGCATCAGATATTGAAATAGCTGCTAAAGAAGTTTTGAGGCTTAAAGATCAATTAACCAAGATTATAGCTAAACATACTGGCCAAAAAGAATCGAAAGTCACCAAAGATTCTGATAGAGATACATGGATGAATGCATCTGAAGCAAAAAACTATGGGTTGATAGATGATATTTTAGAATATCCTGAATCAAAGTAAATTTAATCTGTAAAATCTAAATCTTCAAGTTCTTTTTTTAATTCTGTAATTTCTAACTCAGTTTTATTAAGAAGCAAATTGCATTCTTTTGCGAGTTTTACACCCTCTTTATATAGTTCTTTAGATTGCTCCAAATTTAGGTCATCTTCCTCAAGCTTCCTTACTGTTATTTCTAATAATTTTAATTTTTCCTCAAAAGAGTTATTTTCCATTAGTGCCACCTTTATTTATAATTTTTATTATTTCAGCTTCAAGAGTTTCATTGAAATTTGAAATTAATACCTGATCACCTTTTTTAATATTTTTAAAATCTTTTATTATGGATTTATCAGATTTTAGTTGAGTTAAAAAAAACCCTTTTGAAATAATTTTATTAATATCTAAATGCTTTAGGCTAATTTCAAAATTTTCTAACTTAAACTTTATTTCTTTAACTCTGCTATCAAATTTATTTATTAATTCACTAGTTAGTGAATTGATTTTATAATTGTTTATTGAATTTTCGATTTTATAATTAATTATTCTATCTATAGACAAATAAAATCTGTTTTTTAAATTTTCAACAACTGAATTAAAAGAAAGTTCTAATTCTTTAATCCTAATTGAGACAAGTTCACTTAAATAATCAATATCTGGAGATATTATTTCAGCTGCAGCTGATGGCGTTGGAGCCCTTAGGTCAGAAACCAAATCAGAAATAGTAAAATCTGTTTCATGGCCTATAGCAGATATTATAGGAATTTTGCTCTTATATATTTCTCTGGCTACCTTTTCTTCATTAAATGGCCATAAATCTTCAATCGACCCTCCTCCTCTAGCTAAGATTATTACATCAATATCAAGTTTATTTAAAGATGATATTGAATAAATTATTGAATCTGCTGCTTCTCCTCCTTGAACCCTTGTATCTGCAATTATTAATTTTAAATTTGGGTATCTCCTTTGAATCACGTTTATCATATCTTGGATTACGGATCCAGTTTTTGAAGTAACAATCCCAATTTTTCTAGGCATTTTTGGAATTTCTCTTTTTCTAGACTGATTGAATAATCCTTGGGCTTCCAAGGAAGATTTTAATTCTTCAAATTTCTGTTGAAGACTACCTTCACCTTGGGAGTGGATAACTTCAGCAATAAATTGTATTTCGCCTCTTGGTTGATATACAGACATCTTCCCCTCAGCAACAATTTGGTTGCCATCAATTAAGTTTTCTTTGCCTAAGCCTCTTGAAAAAAGAACGCATCTTATTACCGCTTCATCATCTTTTATTGAAAAGTAATGATGGCCGCTTGGTGGTGAGCTATGATTGGAAACTTCTCCAATTAAATGGAATGAGCTTAAATATTTATCTTGACTTATTTTTTTATAAATATAATTATTTAATTCGCTTGGAGTGAAAGTTATATCTGGCAATTTAATTATTTACTCTTTCAATATATTCTCTTGTCCTAGTATCAACCTTGACTTTATCACCAGAATTTATGAAAAGAGGTACTTGTATTTTTAAATCAGTACTCAAAGTAGCTTCTTTGGTAACATTTGTTGCGGTATCGCCTTTTACTGCCTCAACTGATGATTTTACTTCAAGTACGACAGATGAAGGTAGTTCAATACTGATTGGATTATTTTCATACATTAAAAATTCTAAATATTGACCTTCTTCAATAAAATCAAGAGTTGAACCAAGAAACTCTAATGTTAGATTAATTTGCTCATATGTTGTTGTGTCCATAAATGTTGCTTCATTACTATCACCATACAAATATTGGTATTGTTGTTTTTCGGTTCTTGCAAGAATAAGAGGTCTATTTCCTTGAACCTTTTTTTCCGTTATATTTCCATTTTTGATGCTTTTTACTCGTAAGGTTAGGGTTGGTGGAGCTTTTGGAGGCTTTCTGTGTTGCCATTCAATAACTTGAAATAATTCACCGTCAATAATTAGAGTCATATTTTTCTTTAATTCACTTGAACTTATTGTCATTAGTAACTTTCCTTTTCTGCATGGCTTAACAATTTATTTCCATTATCTGACATTAGAACCATGTCTTCGATTCTTATTCCACCCCACCCATCTATATATATTCCCGGTTCTATTGTGTAAACCATTCCTGCAAGAATTTTATTTTTACTGTTAGGACCTACTCCAGGATTTTCATGAATCTCAAGTCCAACTCCATGACCTAAGCTGTGACCAAAATATTCTCCATAGCCTTCATTAGTTATTATATCTCTTGATATTTTATCAATTTCTTCTCCCGTCATATCTGCTTTAGCTGTTTCAATAGCAATTAGCTGTGAACGTAATACAGTTTTATATACTTTCTTAAATTTTTTATCTGGCTCCCCAATAAATATTGTTCTTGTCAAATCACTACAATAACCTTTATATTTTGCCCCCATATCAATTGTTATAGCTTCGCCATTTGTAATCTTTTTGTCAGTTGGAGAATGATGTGGCTTTGAACCATTTATTCCAGAAGCAACTATTGTATCAAATGAAATTGATTCAGCACCCAAAACTCTTATTTCTTTTTCTATATCCCACGCAATCTCTTTTTCAGTCATCCCAACCTTTATTTTCTTGCTTATAGTATTGAAAGCTCTGTCACTAATAGAAATAGCCTCTTCAATTTTTACAACTTCAGATTTTGATTTAATGGTTCTATTTTTGGTAATTTGTTCAGAAAAATCTTGCCATGCCAAATCTTTATTAGATCTTTCTTTAAGTTGATTAAGCATATTGACCGATACATGGTTCCCTTCAAATCCTATAATTTTTGAATTAATTTTCTTTGTCGAATTTTCTATCCAATTGTCACCTGATTTAAGTTGATAAATTTCGTAATCTGGGCATTCTTCTTGAGCTCTAGATATATATCTAGAATCGGTAATAATAAGTGATTTAGAATCTGAAATTAATAAGAAAGCAAATGTTCCCGTGAATCCTGAGTAATATCTAATGTTGTCTTTATTAGAAATAAAAACAGTATCAATATTCGTTTTAGAAAACATTCTTCTCAGTTCGTTTATCCTATTTTTAAATTCCATTTATTCTCCATTTAAAATTTTCTCTAAAGCCACTTTGTAACCTTCTATCCCTAAGCCTGTAATCTGAAAATCGCAATAATTTGGAAAAATTGAATTTCTCCTAAATTCTTCTCTTTCATGTATATTAGAAATATGAACTTCTACAGCAGGTAATTTGCTATCAATTATTGCGTCTAATAAAGAAAATCCAACTGTAGTTAATCCTCCAGGATTAATAATAATAGCATGAGAATCTTTAGTATTAGCTTGAATAAAATCAATTAAATCACCTTCATGATTAGATTGGTATGATTTCATTTGGAATTTACTTTTTAAATCTTTCTCATGAATAAATTTTACTAGCATGTCTTCCACATCATTGATTGTCTTATTTCCGTAAATTTTCGTATCTCTTTTTCCTAGAAGGTTAAGATTTGGACCGTTGATAAGTAAAATATTTTTCATAGATGAATAATAATCTAATTCTTAATTTTTGAGAATGATCTTGGATGAGAGTTATTATATACATTTTTTAGAGACGAAGATGACACATGTGTATATATCTTTGTTGTCTCAGGTGAAGAATGCCCTAAAAGCTGTTGTATAACTTTAATATCAGCTCCTCCTTCAAGCAAATGACTAGCAAAGGTGTGCCTTAAAGTATGAGTTGAATATTTAGAGCTAATGCCTGAGAAATTTAAATATTTTTTTAATAATCTTTGAATTGATCTAGGAGTAAGGGCTTCTTTATATTTATTTTCAAACAACGCTCTAGTTTTTAGAGAAATTAACCTTTTGTCATTTTTCAAATATCTTATAAGTTTTTCTTTAGATTTATTGTTAAATATCACTACTCTTTGTTTATTGCCTTTTCCAATTATATTCATCTCAGATTTATCAAAATTAATATCTCCTATTTTTAAATTGGCTAACTCACTAACTCTTAAGCCAGTTGAATATAACAACTCTATTAATGCATCGTCTCTTAAATTTTTCTTAATATTCGTCTCAACATGCTTTATTAGTTGGTTAATTTCTTTTCTTGTCATTACCTTTGGAAGACTTTTTGATTTTTTTGGAACACTGATTAATTCGGAATAGTTATTTGTTGAGTACTTAAATTTTTCTAAAAAAGTTATATATGATTTTATTGCTGAAATCTTTCTTGAAATACTAACTTTACTGAATCCTTTTTCTATCAAAAAAGATAACATTTTCCTAATATGGTTGGGCTCAATTGATTTATTTGGAGACAAATTATTTTGACTTAAATAATCAAAATATTCTATTAAGTCTCTGAAATAATTTTTTATTGTATTGTCTGAAAGAGACTTAGAATTTAAATAGTCAAAATATTTATTTAAAATAATATTCACACTTTTATCGCGAAAAATATTAATTAATTTGACTGGAATACACTTCTCTATAAACATACTTAATACTCTATTTTAATTTTTATAGAATTTCTATTGATGCTACTAATAATTTATTAATTTTTCTAATAACTATAAATTAATTTAGTTCGCTAATAGAGTCTTTTAATTTATTTAACGCATACTCTCTCCTTCTGCCCCTTCCAGCCCATGCACTTATATCAGCATATACATTGTTTTCATTTATTTTTGATGCTAAAAAATATTTACCATCTTTTTTATTTCTGATGGCTCGCATTAGGTAATCTCCATTGTTTTTATCTATCTCTCTTTTAATTTCTTCTTCAGTAGCTACTTCAAGTGGAGGATCATTTTCAGTAAATTCTACCCCAGTTCTAATATTTATTGCTGGTTTTTTCTTTGAGCAAAGTATTGTTGTAGGTATTAAGTTATATGGAACCATTTCAGATGAAAGATTAAGGAAATCACTTAAAGCTTTTTTATCGTAAGGGTCCCAATTTTCTTTATTTGAATCTTTGACCATTTGTTCAACTGGATCAATTAAAGATTCATAAAAATCTTTGGTAAATTTTTGCCTATTGAGCTTGCCATTAGAAATTTTATCCAAATCATCTTCCATTTTCTTTGTAAAATTATAGTCCATAAAATTATTTAAAAAATAGTAATTTAATGAATTTGAAACTGCATATCCCAATGGTGAACCCCAAACAGCTCTATTAATGCTAAAAACATATGTTCTATTATTTAATAAAGAAATTGTAGAGGCGTAAGTACTTGGTCTGCCAATTCCAATTTCTTCCATTTTCTTTATCAATGAGGCTTGACTATACCTCCCTGGTCCTCTTGTAAATTTTTGCTCTTTATCTAAATTGATAAGGTCTACATCTTCATTTTCTTTTAAATCAGGAAGGTCATAATATTTTTCATTAGATTTGACTAATTTTTTGTAACCATCAAAAACTAATTTGTCTGCTTCAGATTTAAATTTATATCCATCCTCTCTTTTTGAAGACGATGTAATTAAAGTAGTTTTTTCAGTAAGGCTATTAGCCATTTGACTAGCAACAGTCCTGTTCCAAATGAGTTGGTATAATTTAAATTGATATTCATTGAGCAAACTTTTAATTGATTCTGGAGTTCTAGAGATTGAAGTAGGTCTTATTGCTTCATGGGCCTCTTGAGCATTTGCAACTTTTGCTGAGTATTTTCTTTTTTTCATATAATTTTGCCCATAATTATTAATAATATGTTTTTCGATATCATCCATTGCGTCATTTGATAATGTTGGGGAGTCAGTTCTCATGTATGTAATTAGTCCTTCTTGGCCATCAACTCCTTCAAACAATTCTTGTGCATTACTCATAGTGTTTGAAGGGCTCATACTCAATCTATTGGAAGCATCCTGTTGAAGAGTGCTTGTAGTGTATGGGGCAGATGGTTTAGATGACCTGTTAGCAACTTTAATTGATTCAATGGTAAATTTACTTGATTTAATTTTATTTTCTATTTCTAGCGCTTGATCAGCATTGCTTATTTTAAAATCTTTTTCTAATTTTTCAGGTAATTTAAACAGCTGGGCATCAAACTTTTTGGATTTAGCTGAAAAAGATGCATTTATATTCCAAAATTCTTCAGGGATAAATGAATTAATTTCATCCTCCCTATCAGTAACTAATTTTAAAGTAGGTGATTGAACTCGTCCTGCTGAAAGAGGAGATAGCCTAAGAAATGAATTCAATTTTTTACTAACAATGAAACCTGCAATTCTATCTAATACCCTTCTTGCAATAAACGCATCTACCATGGGCATGTTGATTTTATCTGCATTTTTCATTGAATGTTTGACAGCAGCTTCAGTTATTTCGTGAAAAGTTGACCGTTTTATATTTTTTTCTGGGATTCCAGTTTCTAATAAAAGCTCCTGTACATGATAGCCAATTCCTTCACCTTCTCGATCTGGGTCAGTTGCAATATATATTTGATCAGCTTTAATAGCCGCATTCTTAATATCTTTTATTATTGAACTTGTTCCAGATTTCAATTTCCAATCTGGATCAAAGTTATTGTCTACACCTTGGACTGGCCAACCTTCTTCTCTCTGTTCCTTAGTGAGCCACTTATTATTAAGCTCAAGAAAGTGTCCCTTAGTTGATAAAACAATAGTATTGTCTAAAATCTTTGTTAATGTTTTTGCTTTTGTCGGTGACTCTACAATTACTAAATCGGTCAATTTTTCTCCTTAATCAACATTTCCAGTTAAATTCAAATTAAATTTTAATAAATTTTCATATTTCTTTTGGAGTAGACTATTATTCCATTAGAGATATCCAAAAAAAGAATTTACACTAATATTAAATTTTAATCTATATTAATTTTGGCGGAGAGAGGGGGATTCGAACCCCCGGTTCCAATGTTATCGGAACACGAGCTTTCCAGGCCCGCCTATTAAACCGCTCTAGCATCTCTCCTCAAAAATTTTATTCCTTAATAAAAAATGTTATTCTACCTTTCTACATAAATATATGAATAAATTAGAAGCAGAAAAATATAAATCATTTGGGGTAAAAATCATTGACCCTATAACGACATACATTGACTCCTCAGTCAAATTTAATGGTAATGATATTATAATAAATCCCAACACTCATCTTAAAGGCGATACTGAAATTTATTCCAATTGCACAATTGGTCCAGATAGTTATTTAATTGATTCAATTATTAATGATAATACAAACATTAATTTTTCCTTCGTTGAAAATAGCACTATAGAAAGTAAATGTGAAATCGGACCATATTCTAGAATAAGAAAAAATTCAATCATTGGTCGTAATGTAAAAATAGGAAATTTTGCTGAAATAAAAAATTCTAATATTGGAGATAATACAAATATTAATCATTTTTGTTATATAGGCGATTCACTAATTGGTTTAAATGTAAATGTGGGCGCAGGTGTAGTTACTTGTAATTACAATGGTGAAAAAAAATCACAAACTGTGATAGGAAATGAATGTTTTATTGGTTCTGGAACGATGATTATCGCACCAAGAAATATTGGTAATAATGTTGTCACTGGTGCAGGATCGATTATTACGAAAGATATTGATGATAATTTAACAGTAGTTGGCAATCCTGCAAAAATATTGGATAATTCTTAAAATCAAT
>CETL01012562.1_pt1 | contig 21218 bp, 34 predicted proteins | sample 356371 | NCBI WGS metagenome assembly CETL01 (sample SAMEA2622518, study PRJEB7988) | marine metagenome | biome: marine biome (ENVO:00000447); feature: surface water layer (ENVO:00002042); material: "saline water (ENVO:00002010), including plankton (ENVO:xxxxxxxx)" | depth 5 m | reverse complement strand
AAACTACTGCTCTCATTCTTATACAAAGAATTCATACATTTTTTGGCTTTACAAAAAACAACTCCTTTTAGATCTATTTTTACTGGTTTTGCCGATTTTGCCGTTTTTACCGATTTGTCCGTTTTGTCTGATTTTGCCGCCATGTTCTCATTTATCATCAGTGTATCCTTTTGCTTTTGTTTATGTCATCAAAGTTAGGGCCTGCTAAAAATTTAGTCAGTAGTTTAAACTCCTCCATCGACATTTTATCGATTCTCATACTAGGAATTCTTCTAGTCATTTCTTTTTTAGCCTTGATCCATTCTTCATCAGTAAATGTTTCTAATATATCAAGCATATTTTGTTCTTGATTTTTCATTTTTATCCTCCAGTTTTTTTAATGCTTCGTGAATTTTTTTACCTAATGTTTTATCGTCAGCATCTAAATTACCGCCCATGGATTTAACCGTCAGGGTGCTCATGATCGAATGAAGTTCATCCTCGGTAAATTCTATTTTAATTTTTTTCATAATACATTTACTATACTATTGTGGTTGTACTAGAGGTCGTTGCTCCATTAGGAGTAGCAAACTGTCCACTGATCCCTGAATCAATTATAGTCTTCCGAGGTTCTCTCTCATGAAGAGATACAATTTTTCGTAGAAGACCTACCTCTAATTCTAATCTAGAGGTTTTCATAAGTTTAATATCGTTCTCTAATTTAGAAATTTTTTCTTCTTGATATGTAGTTATGTCTTTTTCTGTATGCCAATAACTTTCATATCTTTCTTTTTCTTTTATTTCCGCAAATAATTGTTCTTTGAGTTTTAGATACTCTTGTTTATATTTCATTTTTTTCATGATACTCCTTTGCTTCTACGTCGTTATTAAATACCTTACATGTATCACATCTCTCAATATGTGGCTCATGATAAGGGTCCTTTGGGTCAGACAAACCGCTACTTATAACTTCAGTATAATAGCCTTTGCCTTCGCAGTCATTACAGTTTGTTAGTTTCATATTCATCCTTTCGTTATATAGGTTAATATAGGATATTATTTATCTTTGTCAACCTTTTGTTTGTAATATTGATCCACTTTTTTCCACCATTCGTTCGCATAATGTTTGAATTCTTCGCCTTCTACGCGAAATTCCTGGTAGTAATTATCCTTACTGCACATTAGAATAATTCCAAAGTTTATATTAGTTTGATAGATCTGGTTGTGAGCAATTGCATATGCAGCCAATTGTAAAAAATAATCCTCGATCCATTCTTTTCGTTTCGGCTTATTAGTTTGTTTGAAATCTATTATGGCCTCTTTGCCCTCGTAAATTCCTACACCATCTGTTGCACCTGCATACATATCAGGATAAAAAACCACGGCCTCACTGGCCCATAACTCTTCTAGTTTGTCGTTCAATCCCTGGTCCACGATCTGTTGTGCCATCTTCCCGGCCAATACACCTTCAGGAGTTAGATCCACGATAGGTTTGTCTAGCATATATCCTTCAAGAATCGAATGCATAAGAGTCCCTCTCGATGCAGCGTTGTCCTTGATCCGTGTTGCTTCTTTCTCTCCCACTCTATTTTTCCACGCCTCCAATGACGCTCGCTTCTCTTCGCTCTGACACGCAGATAAGATAGAAGTTACCGACGGCAGCTTCTCTTCACCCACCAAGTAATGTCTTTTACCATCTATAATTTTTCGAGTCGAACTCGGATAATAAAATTTTTTATTTATTTTAATCATGTTTTATATAACTCCTTACCTATTCTTATAAAATTTAGCCAATCATCTGGGTTACTATTTTTCTTTTTTTCATTACAATCTACACAACAAAAGACAATATTGTTTACCTTATACGTAATTCTTGGGTCGTATCGATCAATACTAAAGTTAGTTTTAATCTGTCCTCCACGTCCCTGGTATCCTTTACCTCTGGTTCCACGTCTTGCCTTAAAAGTAAAAGGTCTTTCACAATAAATACAAAGTCGTCCTGTAGATCCTGGAAATTTTTCTTTCATCTTAATTATATGATTCATATACAATCTCCAAAATTCTCTTTTATCCATAGACTTATCTGGTTTGTGTCCTCCATATTTACCGTAGCTTGGTTTAAGTTTACCGCCAATTGCTCGACCCACATATCCGCGTTCCGAGTTCATGTATTCAAAATCCTTCTGGACTCTTCGCTCGTCGTTAGGATCTTTGTAAGCCATCACTGTTTTTTATGTCCGATAGCTTTTTCTAAACATTTTTTTCTTTCGCCGCTGCCTATTAAATAGAAGTCATAGTAAGACAAAGCTTCTTGAATTAGTTTCATGTTATAAGTATCTACATCATCGAATACAAATCTAGCACCTGGGTTAGATCTAACCGCAAAAAATAAAGCCTCACTTAAAACGGCTTTCGTTGTATGGGGCCCATCAAAGTGTACGAAATCATATTTAGTCATAAATACTTTTTGGCCTTGACGATACACAGGAACACCATGACCAAAAGAATTAAAGAATTCATAATCATCTAATTGATACAACATAAAATTTTCGTGATGTTTAAAAGCACTCAAGAAAGTTTGTTTCATAGAGTTAGGATACGTTGGAGTCTTATAACTTCCATCTTCATTGTATAGTACGTTGCCTTCAAAATCTGTCCACGTAGGAACAAAACCTGGCTTGGGGTCAACGTGTGTGTATGTGATATCTCCATAAGGATCCATGCCTATATGAAAATGATCTCTATTTAATTTTTTTAATGTGTCCATAATAACATGAGATCCATAACCTTCTCTCACTCCTATCTCTAATGTTAAATAAAAATCTTTTGGGTTCATCTCTCCAACCCATTTGGCTAATAAATTATAGTCTCCGCTATCACCCTTTATCATTTAATTTACTCCTTAATGTTCTAACTTCTTCAGTTAGTTTCTCGTTATACTTATGTAATTTTTCGTTTCTAAATTCTAATACTTCAATACGTTTAGTTAAATCTAATGGGCCCCGATCCTCAACGGGGCCCTTTGATTTTTTATTTTCTAGATCTTTCACTAGTTTGTGGTGGTTCTTTATGTCTGTGTCACTCATCATAAATTATATTTCATTAACTCATTAAATTTTTTTAACTCGTGTTCCGAAATATCTTGCAAACCTTTTGTTCGTTTATAGATCTCTCGAGCATCTAAAAGTTTTTTAGTATTTTCTTTATGAAAACCTTCAGCTTTGTTTTTATCTATAACCTCAAAATGTGCTTGCGTTAACTCCGTCACGATGCTTCTTTAACTTCGTCCGTAGGCACGACTGCTTTATTAATGTAATCAAATGCATTATCCACATTTATTAAAATCTCAAATGTATTGTCAGAATCTTTTGATTCTAACATCTCTGCACCTAATTTATATTTCAAAGCTTCCTCCATAGAGTCTGCTTCTTTGACTACGTGAACCGACCTCGTTTTAGAGAATGTAAAGTTCACTACTTTTACTAACGTATATTTCATACTTTTTCCTTTCATGGTTAGTTATTTAAGTTTGCCATTTAAACGTTTGGCTTCTTTGTTTACTAGAATAGTTACTACCTGTGCTCGAGATACGTTTGGATCATCAGGTACTATTACTTTTCTAATTTTGTCGATTTTACTATAAGTTTCTCTCTTTACTGAGATGTTTTGATACTTGTTAAAATCAGTCATATGTTATATCCTTTCCTTGTTATTCGGTTATCCTATAAAATAATCTAATTACTGTCAAGGGGTCAAATGAAATTTATTTTAACTTTAATACTTTGTTCTGGTATGTCTAGTCAATGTTTACCACCATATCAGGTAAATATTCTCTATGATAACATGTATGTATGTCTAAAATCAGGCTATGACGTGGCCTCTAAAAAGATTGACCAGCTAGGACCCGAAGAGGTGAATAAACACTATTATCACGTGAAGTTTTATTGTCAGCCACTACAAGAGACTTAAGTTTCATGACTTTCTCCCTTGTCGGTTATATTTTTTAAAACTACGTCTTTCATTTTTATTTAAATTTTTTTTGTGACGTCGAGGACGTTTTTTAGGTTTTGGTCTTTCGACGAATGCTTTAAATTTTCTCGCCATTTTTTCTTAGCCATTCCTTATCCGCATCGGTAAGTTGTATATACCTTATCTTACCATTTACATGTTGCTTGGTGTCTGCTCCACAATTTGTACATCTATAAAACTCTGTAACGATTGCAACTAATATAGATTCTTCATCACACTGATGACAGTGACCTACCACCGTGTCTATATTTGAAAAATTAAAACTTAATTTTTTTATCATTCTATTATTTTTAAATTTCCTGATATTGAAATTCTTTGCCCTTCTGTTTTAGTATATGGATATACCCAGTGAGGCAAACCTGCGGGAAAAATGAATAGATCGCCCACATCAGGTAAATGTGAATGTGTTTGCAAAAAAAATTTATGCATTCTTGTTCCGGCCAAGTTAAAATCAAAAGTTATGCAACCAGGTCCAGGGCTTAAAGAAACATTATCAGTGCACTCTTTAATTAAATCTTTGGGAACCTCTGTGTAAACCACAAAAGATAAATCACCATCATGTGTATGTGGTGGATTAAATTCACCTTTTTTTTGGGTATTTATCCAAGCTGACACTAATTCATAGCTCTTTGCTAAAGGTTTGCCTCGAAAATCATAATATCCCTTAAAATAGCTATTTAAATATGGAGTTAGTAATTTAAAAACTTTATTTTTATCTAAAGTTTTTTCATCTTCTATGTGGCCGGCTAAATTATCTCTATGGTCTTCTTCTTTTTCTAATAATTTAAATTCTTCAACTTCTTCCGGAATTAATTTAAACTGACATACGTATGGACCCCAATGTAAAAATCGGTAATCTATTCTTCTTGCTTCTGTCATACTATATCTTTTGCTTTTCCTATTACAGGTTTATACTTTGTTTTACCATCCTGTTTAAAAGCATGCAAGAATTGTGCACGCCTATTTTCAGGTATCCAGGAGCAATGTATCCATCCCGAGTTGGGTTCTCCGGGTTTGTAGAACTCGAGTATAAGCTGATCTGGTTCTAGGTTTTTGTATATCCAATCTGCTAACTCAGCATTGTCAACTCCAATACATTCAAAGTCTGCGGCCTCGGCCTTGGCGTGCTGTGAATTTACAGAACTACCAATAGCTAGACATAATTTTTCTGATCTAAATCCTGATGTAATTTTAACTCTACCGAAATGATCACGTACTGGCTGAAGAATATTTTCACATAATGCTTTTAGTTTTTCTATTTGATCTGCATTAGGATTGTTATCAATATCCATACGGATGGCCGTATCGCTTTTAATTAATTCCTGGAGGCTAAAGTTTCGTGAAAGATTCATCTTTAATTTTTTTTCTGTTATACACTTTTTTACTATTTTTTCTACGCTGATAAAACCTTGCGTCTCTTAGGTTTTGTGCAAACTTATTTAGGTAAGATAAGTTTCTTAATGCTTTTCGATCCATCAATATTCTCCTCTAATTCTGCCATAGATTTTATGCAAGAATATTTAATATTACTATTAATTTTTAAACCACGTTTAGCAACACGAGCCCCTGCCAAACATTCTTTATACCCGGGCTGTATACGTGCTTCCTTTATCTCTCCGTTAACCAACATAAGTAAAGCTACCACCACTTCTGTCATTGATGACTCCCGTTTTGTCTTACTTTATCTTTTAATTCTTCTACGTCAGTTAATAATTTTTCTAGTTGTTTTTGAGTAAATTCTATGTTGACTTTGTTAGTCATGTTCTGTTCTTGATTTTTTTGTAATTTTTCTACGTCGCTAAACAATGCTTCTAATAACATAAATTGTTCCTGGTCCGTGGGCAGCTGTTCACTTTTCTTGAGAAGGTCAGCTTCAAATAACTCACGTGATGTTTCAAGTGAGGTCAGCCTACCAGTCAATTCTGTGTATGCGATTACGCCAGCCACAACGCCAGCGATTATCATCACCATATTCCTGATGGGCATGCTTACAGATGTGTTTTCACTTATCTTCATTCTATAATTTTATCGCCCATTAATTTAATATCAGGATTATCTTTCTTGTATTGATCTTTTAGATCATCCCAATGACTGCCTTCGGGCTTCTTGTTTTCAGGGATTATTATACCAGAACACTTCGATACTAGCAATGCGAAGTTAGGATTACGAGCAATGGTAGGATTATTGTTGACTTTTCCACACATTTTCATCAACTCTAATTGTTGTTTTAATTGTACATTTTCTGTTTGTATTTCTCTAAATTCTTTTGTGCATGCTGAACCTAAATACTTTCTCCAAGTAAACCTTATTGATTGATCATCACTAAAGTTGTCATAATTAGAAGAAGGGCTGTTGTGCCTGTAATTATAATCGGAATTTCTTTGTTCCACGGAGACATCAAAAGATCCAGTGCTACAAGTATTAGTACCGTCGTTAAGATACTCATTCCTAGGATACGCTGGAGTTGCACAAAAAGCCAGAGCTGTTAGCATTAAAATAAGAATCCCTGTAAAATAATAATTCATCCTGGCTATCTCCATGCATAACTACCTGTTTAAATCCTTAATGTCATAGTCGTGTTCTCTGACTTGATCTGCTAATTGTCTATATAAATTTTCTGCCATCTGCCATGTTGCTTCAGCAGATGACAGTCTTGTATTTAGTTCTGTGATTTTTTTCTCAGCTACTTTTAAATCTCGTTCTAGATTTATAATGTTTTGTTCTGAAGCATTAATAGTATCTGTAAGATTAACAACATAACGGACACCTGTAAATGTCCCCACTAAAACTGAGGCCACGATAGGCACCATTACTATATTTTTCTTTAACAGATCTACTAAGTTCATTGTTTAACACTTTTATTGTTTCTTAGCTGTGTATAAATTTTTAATTTTTCTAAATGGCCAACAGATGTGATGCCAAATATCTTTTAACATTTTTTTCATTTTAAAATAATCCTATAATTATTAATATAATGACGAGTGTAAAAATTCCAAACTGCCAGTTTAATAGGTCTCTTGGATGAAATAAACTCGGGTTCATTACTACGTTATATAACAGACGTAATTGATCATTAATGAAAGACCATATTATTGCTATAATGTTTTTTAATTGATCCATAACTCCTCCTTAATCCTTATCTTCGTCTAAATTTTTCAGCTTATAATCGTAGCTACCTTCTTCATGTTCATCGGTAATCCACTTCGCTGAATTTTCTACGGAGTATATCTTACTTGTTACAAGTCTGTTAATCAAGTTTTTGTTTGGGTCAACTCCCATAGATGCATCAAACATTTTAAGCCTATTATTAGGTTGTATTGCAAAGTTTCCGTCCTCTAATTCTAATACGTGACCACACTTATGTTGGTCTGGTTTTTCTGCATAACCAAAATTTAACTCATTAAAATCACCTGCACACCAATCAATAGTAAATAAATATTTGCCTTTACGTTTTACTTTACGTCTTGAAGTGTATTGCATAGTAGCACCAGCTAATTCATAAAAAGTCGTAACGCTGACATTGTAGCTAAAGCTGTCCCACATTACCACTTCATCAAGAGGCAGCTCTTTTACTCCAGGTTTAGTACAAAATGCAGTGATGGGTGCTCTCCACCATAGACCACCATCTTCCATTAAAAAATGAAACAAAGGAACTCTATTTGGTATAGAACTAAAACCAAATACTCCTACTTCAAAATATTTATCGTGTGAATCTTTTTGATCTCTTAAATAGTTACCCCTGACATAACACTCTATGACGGGGATGTTTGCATTTAAGTAAGCCATAGTTATCCATTAATATCTCCCCAGGTTTCACCTTTTTCGTAGTCAACTTTATTGGGGACTTCTAAAGTAACCGCGTTTTCCATAACATCAACTATTTTTTTTGCGTGAGTTTCGTCTTCAACACTTACACAAAGTTCGTCATGAATTTGTATATGGGCTACTATACCTTCCTTATATAAATCTAACATTGCTTTTTTTGTCATATCCGCAGCGGATCCTTGTATTAATTTATTTAAAGATTTGTAAGTATATGCTCTTCTAATCCCTGGTCCGTGTTCCTGTAATGCTTCTTCATGAGGCAATGCTTTATGCATACCAAATTGATTTGGTTCCCATAAATGAAACCTACACAATCGTCCCAGTAGAGTTCGAATTTGTCCACGCTCCTGGGCACGATTGGAAGCACTGTTCATAAGTTGCTTAACAAAGGGAACTTTAGCGTGGTATTGCTCGAACAATTCTGTAGCTTTATCTTTTGATACACCTAACTCGGCTTGTAATTTTGCTTTACCCATACCATAAAATAATCCTAGATTTATAACCTTGGCTTGTGATCTAGGTATCTTGGCCATGTCTGCTACTACCTGGTGAAAGTCAGTTGAGATGTCATTTTCATAATTATCAATTACGTCATTTACAGAGGGAAATTTGTGTAAAGCAGCATAATGCACTACCAACCTAGGCTCTTGCTGAGAATAGTCAAAACAACCCCATGTATGGCCCTTCTCGGGTATAAATATAGACCTAATCATAGGTCCTAGATCCTTATTTCTGGCAGGAAGCTGCTGTAAATTGGGGTTAGAATAACTAAACCTACCAGTCACAGTTCCGCCTTGATCTGACCTTATTTGATTTATGTCAGCGTGAATCCTACCTTTATGCTCGTGCTTAACTATGGTATCTATAAATGTGGTATGTGCTTTGTTAACTTCTCTAGCTTTGGCTATCATTCTAACAACAGGATGTTCATGGTTCGAAATAAAATTTTTAGTAAAAGAAGGTGCTTGTGATTTTGCAGTTCTTTCGTAAGTTAAACCAAGTTTATCAAAAACTTTGGCAACACTTCTTGCAGCCATTAATTGAACCTCTACTCCTGTTTCTTTTTTTATTTGGTGCAGGAGTTCTTTTTCTTGTAATGTTAATTGTTGCTTCAATTTATGAGCTCTTTCAACGTCTACTCTTACACCTAAAAATTTCATATCAACAAGGCAAGGAAATAAATCAGTCTCCAATTGAAAAATAGATTCGATATCTTGATGTATTAATTCTTTTTTAAATATCTGCCAAAGTTCTAATGTTAGTTCAGCATCTTTCTCTGCGTAAGATCCAACATACATGGCAGGGAGTTGCCATAAATCTGCTTTAGGATCTAATCCTCTAGATTTTGCTTCTTCGTTAAGCGCATTTTCGTTTTTACCATGACCTAAATAATCCCAAGATAAACTATTTAAATCAAACCTATATCTGTTTTCATCAATCAAAGACGCTGCAATCATTGTGTCGACTATCTGTCCATTAATTTTTAAACCCATAGATCTAATCCAACACACATCATACATTGCGTTATGAAATATTTTTATAGCATCGGAAAGTAAGATATCCTTAAACCACTCTAAGGTTTTTTTCTTATTCATGTTTGGCCCTGCTCCATGAGCAATTGGAAAATAAAATTTTCTTCCGGGCACAGCAACAGCAATACCTACAACTTCACCATTACCGATTACGGATCCTGATCCTTTTGATTTTAAATCAGGATCTCTTGTTTCCAAGTCGATTGCAATCTCATCATACTTTCGTAAATCTGGATATTCTTCTGGTTCATTCCATTCTGTCTGTGCTTCGAATAGTGGTATCTTCATGTCGATCCTTTTTTAATTTGTAAGATTTTTCTGAACGCTTATCATCTTCGGCTTGTTGTAAACATTCTTGAGCTGCTTTTTGTGATACATTTTCTTTCAACCATTCTGCATGCAAAATTAAAATATTATTTTTTTGCATCTTTCATTTTTAACATTTCTAATTGACAATAGTGTACGATTTTTTTAAGATCTTCCGCTCCTCCCTTACGTTGGTAACGACAAACGTATTTCACAACGTTGCCTTGAAAAAATGAGAGATTATTTTTTGAAATAAATTCGTATGGTTGAATTTTAAATTTTGTGTAGTGATTCCCACCGACCTGAGTAAACTGAGGAAATGCTTCTTCAAATATATCTTTATGTGTCATAACTGATAACCCTTTCGTTCTATTTTTGCTCTCATTAAATATAAATTTCTTTTTGCTCTAGTGCAACCTACATACCATACTCTATGCTCTTCGTCACGCTTTATTATGCTTTTGGTAGTGGCCTCTCTTATTTTTTTAGCATTGTCTAATACTAAAATTACATTTTCACATTCACCTCCTTTTGCTGCATGAATAGTTGAAACTTTGATTCGTGCCTCTTCACTTAATTTTTCTTTATAAGATAACAATAATCTTATATAAATTTTATCTTCTGCGGATGCGTTGTCAAAACATTCAAACCATTTTAAATCTTTTTTAAGTTCTCTATTTCCCATGTATTCTTTAATATCTTCTAGTTCTGTGTCAGCTATCTTTTCTCCATTTAACCATTTGGTGTGATTAATTATTGCTTTATAAAGTTTGGTGTTGTAACTTTTTTGATGTTTGTTTTCAAAATATAGACCTTTTACTTTTAATAAATTACATATTTCTTTTGACCTAGATATAGTCCTTGTTAAAATTAACCATTTATTTTGATACAAATCAACGTTCTCTAAACTATTGATTTTACTACATAATCCTTCTTCAGCTCTAGGTAAATAATTTTTTGTTGCTCGAAGTCCTTCGATTCGTGCTGTAATAATTTCTGAAATATCTTGAACTGCTTTTGGAATCCTTCTAGATTTAGATAGTACTTTTTCTTTTGCTGGTTCTTGTATAAATCTATCCACGTCTGCACCTGCCCAACCATAGATAGCTTGGTCATCATCTCCTGCTAAATAAATATTTTTTGATTTAGATTTTAATATGTCATAAAGTTTCCATTGTATGGGTGAAAGATCCTGAGCTTCATCAATAAATACAACATCAAACTCAGGAATTTTTTTAGGATTATTAACTATGTCATGAATCATGTCAGTAAAATCTATTAGGTTGTTTACATCCGGGTGTTTATATTTATTGTAGTTTGCCTCTATGTGTTTTAATAAATCTGGGTCCACGTTAGTTGAGTGTTCGCCTGTGCAAAATTCGTCCCATACTGGAATATCTTTTTCTTTTGCTTTCAATATAATTTGAAAATATTCGTTATCACAAGTTAAGTAAGGAGATGCGTCCGCATCTTTTTTGGCATTAACTCTTATACTGAGCTCCTTTCCAAGATCGTTGTAATGATAATCTTGCATTACATTTTCCTCACGTAAACCTAAACTATGAAAAGCTAAAGAGTGTAACGTTTGAAAATATTTTAATTGTTTCTTTTTATATTGAGGATTTTTTTTAAGCATTCTATCCTTTGCTTCGTTAGCTGCTTTACGTGTAAAAGCAAAATATCCTATTCTATCTATTGGTGTTCCTATTCTAATATAGGCCATGGCCCTTCTAATTAATTTTTCTGTTTTACCTGTACCAGGTGGACCATATATTTTTGTAACGATGGTCATTAAAGAATGTCAGTTTTACTTCTCATTGATAAAATTTCTACTTTGTTTTCTTCTCTTTCAAAATATGTCATAGATACTTTTACGCATCTAACAGGGTTGTGAGATTTTTTTTCACTCTCTTTTTTAGGATACCTCTTTAGACTTCTTAACTCCGCATTAAAAAAATCCATCATCATTTGACCCGTTCTATCTATTTTAGATTTCCATTCTTTATTTTTTAAAAAATTATAAAAAGGATCAAACACAAAATAAGCGTAACCATCATCAATTAAAGTGCTGCCACTTCTAAATGAAGCATCACTTACTGCTGGGACTCCATGAATATAATCATCTAAATGTTTATGAAGAATTTCTTTTGGTGATGTACCAGGAGGAGCCTTCTCTGTTTTCATACCTTGCCATAAGTTGTCTAATATATTTTGCATATCATCACCTTTGATTCGTGGTGGTGGAATAGGTGTGTGAGCTCCAATTAGACGTCTTAATTTTTCTTGATCCATAATATAATTAATATCTCTAGCTATTATTTGTTGAGTGGTTTCACCCTCGACTTTGTCATTATAGTGAACTGTAAATCTAAACTCTGGATCTGGAGAATAATCTATTTTAATTAGTGCTGACAATGTTGGAAACTTTTTTACTTTGTCAGATGCTACACCAAATTTTCTTTTTAAACACTCTGATTTAACACACATACTATAAATAGGTTCTTCTAAACAAGTGTGTCCCGCAGTATCTTTCTTCCAAGCTTTAACTTTTTGTTTTACTTTTTCATCGCCCCAAACGCTATCATACACAATGTAATTTCTAGCTGCTTCTAATACTTTGTCCTCCCAATTATCAGGATATTTCTTTTTAGCAAACACCATGTAGTTATAAATAAACCTGTCTCTGTAGTCATCTAGTTTAGATTTTGATAATCTTTGTAAACAAACGGGTCCATCTACAAATTCATCTGCACCTCCTGTCAACTCTAATTTTATTAAATCGTTAGCAAAGTTTTCTAGATCTTCTTTTGTCTTTGTGTTAGACTCCACGACTTTTATAAATTGTTCAAAAGTAAACTCTGTTCCATCTAAGTTAACTCCCACTCGTTCTTTTCGATTGTAGTAGGGAAGATTAATAAAGTTGCCGTTAATAGACTTACCATCAGATCCTATTCCCAATTGAGTTTGTTTAGGAAAAATTTCAGTTGAAGCTTTTAAGTTAAATGTAAATAATAATTTATCTAAAAAATTTCTTATAAAAGAAGCTTTGACTGGCTCGTTTAAAAAAACATAAATGTGAAGACCCCCACTTTTAGATTTGACAGGCACTACGGGTAAATTTTTTTGATCTATAATTTCTAAATATTTTCTAATGTTAAAATCATTATACGCTTCTGAATCTATATCTATGGCACCAAACCTTGCTAGTCCGTCATCATCACATGGTTGAATACCTATCGATTTGGAGCCGTTTAAATGTGCCATGTAATCTGATTCATTTAATTCTTTAGCTGCCCATCCATATTTTAATTTTAATTTTCCAGTAGATGGATCTTTAAATGCAGAGTTTATATCTGCATAACCATAATCTCTTTTAAGACCTGTAAATATTTCTATAAACTTTTGTTCCATCTTTATATTAGTAGAGGTGGCGTAACTCTCGCGCCGCCACCTCGGTTGCAACAATTCCTTTAAGGAATTCTAATAGTGAGCGTCCGTTGCTTTCGCAGCATCATCCTCTCCATGTTTTACTTGAACATCTCCTTTAGAAATGCTTTCAGCAAAAGTTCTGGCAGTTTGATATAACGCAGCGTCTTCAATTGGACCTACTTTGCTCACTTCCCAACCAAACCATGTGCCTTTGTCGTTAGACTGTTGCACAGTTTTTAGTTGATAAAGATGGCTAAAAGATGCGGGTGTAAACAAACCGTTTTTACCTTGCATCTTTATACTTTGCATCATGCTATTCCATTTTCTACTAATTTTTAATTGAGTAGATTTCATAGCAATTAATGCGGTGGATGGTGAGCTACTATTGACTAACACAAAATGTTGTGCAGTCTTCTCAATATAATTACCATTAGGCAATCTATCTTTGAAGTCCCCACCTCTAGTTGTCTTAGTCATGATGTCACTAGATGAAGGATAGATGTTTACTGGAGCACCAGATCCATCTTTACCTCTATCTTTCCACTCAACATACTCGAGTTTGTAGTAACATGGAATCACTTGGACCCCTTTCTCACCACTAAAGAGCTCACCTGTTACTGAATTGTATATCATTCCAGGTTCAGCCCCGTCCACATACTTGCCGTCTCTCTTATTTACTTCAGGAGATAACTGTCCAAGTATTTTAAGAAATGGTAACGCAAGATCATCTTGAGTTACTGTTCCAGTTTGAACGTTTGCATCTGCCTCAAACACAACGTTTGTTGACAATGCACCGTTCTTTTTTGTTGTCGGTTCTTTGTTCATTTTTTTTATTTCCTCGTTATTTTGGTTCGGCTTCCTGCGAACACGTTAAATAGATCCGTGGGCATCTCTTTCCCAGACTCAAGACGCTCACGGACCAATGCTTTAAGAGTCATAGGCTCAACCTTTAACTTCTGGGAAGGTTGATATCCTTGACCTTGCGCAAGGACAGCAAAATCTGCTGCCTTGTTGTCCTCGTTACGGCCAAAGGAAACAGTGACCATATTTTTAATAAGATCACCCAGACCGTTTTTACGAAGCCAGTCGAATGCTTCTTCTTCCTTTGCTTTAGGAATTGAAGCACCATAGACAGGTTTGACTTCTACGCCAGCCCCATCTTCTAAACTAAATTTTGCTACATTCATTTCTGTCATCATGGTAGGTATAACCTCCCCTGACAAAACGTCCATATCTTTTTTTATTTTTTTCAGCTCTTCTTCTTTAGCTGCATATTTATCTTCTAAGGTTCTTAACTTAACAACCTGTTCCGATAACTGTTTAAAGTCATTCGTATTTTTTAACGAATCAACTTTGTCTTCTTCTAAGTTTATACTCATGTCTTTTTTCCTTTCGTGGTTAGTAGGGTTAATATATTGTCATAATATCCTATGTCAAGTTTATTCTTCAATCTTTCCTTGTTCATATAAATTTATTTCTATAGGATAATATGTCTTTTCTTGTCTATCCCATTTTAGTAAATTAAATTTTCCCCCGGTTTTATCTGCCACAATTGAACAAGCTACGCCTATGATTGCAGGATCACCTGTAAGTAGTAAATAATCGTCGGAGGTATATTTATCTAACAGTTTTCTTAATTTAAAAATTAAGGGCCCTGGAGATAATATAATTTGTGAATGTTCGGGTAATAAAGTTTTTATTGTGCCAAACTTTTGAGCGCCCATTATATTAAATTTAGGCGTTCCTATCTTAGTTCCTGGCAATTCTTGAATAACATAAACTGTGTTCATAACTTTCCTATTGACTAGTTATATATCTTTTGGTATGCGTGTCAATAGAAAGAAGAATTACTATGAATTATAAATTTAAAACACAGCCGTATAAGCATCAAATGACTGCTTTAGAAAAGTCATGGAGTAAAGAAAACTTTGCATACTTTATGGAAATGGGTACTGGTAAATCTAAAGTATTAATAGACAATGTGTCTATGTTGTATGACAAGGGAAAAATAAATGGACTACTTTTAATTGCACCTAAAGGTGTATATAAAAATTGGTACGACTCTGAAATACCTGTACATATGGTGGATCATATTGAAAAAAAAATGGTGTTGTGGAAAGCTAATATTACTAAATCACAACAACTAAAATTAGATTCTTTATTTGAACCAGGAGAAGATTTACATATTATTATAATGAACGTAGATGCTTTTAGTACAAGTAAAGGTGTAGAATTTGCAGCTAAATTTCTACGTTGCCATAGAACTTTAATGGCTGTTGATGAGTCAACTACGATTAAAAATCCTGACGCAAAAAGATCTAAGCATATTTGTTCTTTAGGTGAGTTTGCTAGATACAGAAGAATACTTACAGGTTCTCCTGTTACTAAATCACCGTTAGACTTATATAAACAATGTGAATTTTTAAGTCCTACTTTGTTGGGTCATGAGTCTTTTTACACTTTTAGAACTAGATATGCTATTTTAAAAACTATGAACTTTGGTTCTCACAGCGCAAAAGTTCCTGTAGGTTATAAAAATTTAGATGAGTTGTCTGAAATAATATCTAATTTTTCTGACAGGGTTTTAAAAGAAGATTGTTTAGATTTACCAGCATACACTCATCAAAAAAGAATTATTCAATTAAGTCCAGAGCAACAAAAAATATATAATCAAATGAAAAACGTGGCTTTGGCTCAAATGGATGGTAAACTAATGACTACCTCGACCGCCTTGGTACAGCTAATGAGAATGCAACAGATTACTTGTGGTCATTTTAAAGCTGATGATGGCACTATTCAATTTATAAAGAATGAAAGAATTAATACTTTATTAGATATTTTAGAAGAGGTAGAGGGTAAAGCTATTATCTGGGCCCATTGGAGACACGATATAGACGCCATAGTTAAAGCGGTAGAAAAAAAATATCCGGGTTCCGTGATGACTTATTATGGGGACACCTCTACTGAAGATAGAGCAGAAGCTATTAAAAAAATTCAAGATCCAGATTCTAATATTAGATTTTTAGTAGGCACGCCTCAAACCGGTGGATATGGAATTACGCTGACAGAAGCTAACGTAATGATTTATTATTCTAATGGTTACGATTTAGAAAAAAGAACTCAATCAGAGGCCAGAATAAATCGAATAGGACAAAAAAGAAAAATGACTTACATTGATATCATAGCGGAAAAAACAGTTGATGAAAGAATTGTAAAAGCTTTACGTAAAAAAATAAACATAGCTTCAGAAGTTATGGGTGAGGAACTAAAAGCATGGATTTAATAATATTAAATGATGGTGCGTATCAACTAATAGAAGTAACAAAACAAATGTTACAAGGGGTTGAGATAGTAGGTGAAATAGATTGTTCTAGTTTATGTGAAATATTAAGACTTAAATTAAGTACGTATGCGGACTATCCTCTTAATCTTCATATAATGAATGATGGTAGTGGATATTTTTATGGGTGTATGTGTAATTAATTTTATCTTATAATTAAAGCAAATATAACGTAAGCCATACCAGAGATTAAAGCACCAGTAGAAACCAATAAAATACTTTCGACTCTATTTATTTGACGTTCAAGTTTATGTATCTTATCATGCGTTTGCTTTTGCATAATTCTGCAAAGCTTTTCATGTTCTTCTATTTTTTGTATTGCGTTCTTAGCCATTATTTAAATCCAAATGGGTTACCTACATTCGTAGGAGCAGATGTCGTTGATCTACCCACACCTCCACGTCCTCTATCTAAATCTTTTGATCTAATTTCAGCAGCTTTTGTTATACGGGCATCTCTGTTTTTATCTTGAAAATCGGACGTTCCTGTAATTAAAGGAGTTCCTGTAATATTAGGTGAAGTATCTTTTAAACCTAAAACTTCTCGAGCAAAATCTGCTTTGTCTATTGCAAATTGACTTGTTTTACTAGGGACATAAGAAAATAAACCAGTTTTCATTAAACCAGGTACTTTAGTTTGATTTTCAAATGCATTTAAATAATCTTGATAATATTGTTGATAGTTGCCAAATCCACTAACAGTGTTAATACCAAAAGGATCTTTTCCTACTAAATTACCCGAGCCCATATTATATTTATAAGGATTTCCATACTTTTCTACAGAAAAAGTTCTATTAAATTTATCTATTGGACTATCCTGAGGTAACAGTCCTTCAAACAAAGAGCCTATACCTCTAGCTACCTTTCCTATCATTCCTCCCTCTTGAATATAGTTTTTAATAGAATCTATTGTGTTAGAAAAAAAATTTTGAGGTGCAGGTGGTGCCTCCGCTCCCATTATGGCTTCACCAGTTCCAGTTAGTCCTACTTCAGTTTGTGGACCATCAACTATATTGGTCGTCGTAAAAGACTCTGTCTCATCTCTGTCAATGGGCAGTACTTCTTGTACTGCAAGAATGCCATCTAGATTTTGATTCATGCTGTCTGCTGTCGTATTTAACTTAGCAGCGTTAGCAAGAATACTATCAGACTTTGCGTTTAACGCAGCGATTAATTCATTTATTGTTGCCATTAGTTAAATATCCCCCGTGGAAAGTATTGTGCAAATATTCCAAGCGTTCTTGGTTTTGTTGTCGCTTCGACCACTTGACTACTTATAGCAGCATCTTTGTTTGGATCAACCGGTAATACTGCTTGTGTTTCAAATAATGTGCCTGTTGGGGCTTGTAAATCGAGGCTTAAATCTCTAGTTCTCTCTACATCAGGACTTAAAATACTTTCAATAGTAAAGTTTAAAAAGTCTACAGACTCTCCTAATTTAAACTTTTTTAAATCTTTTCTTAAATCTTCGTAAATATCCATGACCAAATCGTTTTGATTTTTTACTTCAATAGCTTTAAATGGGTCTTCTTTTTTAAGTCTTTTAGAAATAGCATCAAAAGCACTTTCACTAAATGTTGGTGGTTTAAATACGCCTTTTAATAAAAGTTTTGATTCAGATTTAGTCAAACGATCTTCTAACAATTTTTTTAATTTAAATTTACTAATACCTAGTGTTTCAGCGTTTTGTAACGTTTGAAACATCTTATTTTGAGAGTCATACGTCTCTAATATATATTGTTGAAAAGCTCCTAACTTTTCTTCAGGACTTGTACGTGCTGAGTAAGCTTTTTTAGAAAATTTACTTCTTAAATTCTTTTTATCATTATTAAATGAAGTTAAAATAAATGGAAAGCTGGTTAAAGGTTTTGCTTCTTCGACCCTTACACCAGACATCAAAGCTACTATTTCATCTACAGCATCTCTTTGAGTTCCATAATCTGTAAACCTACCAGATGCTCCGTCCCAAATTCTTGTTGCTGAAGTAACCGCTCCTGGAGTCAATCCTTCAAATACATGTTTTAAAGAATTAGCTATAATTACGCTTGGATCATCGTTAGGAAAATAAATACGTTTACCATTAGAATCTCTACCACCTCTTATAGTAACGTCAAAAGCTCTTTCTGTACCAATAGACTCAGTAACAAAAGGAGTTATGAATTCTGTAATCGCTCCTTTTCTTTTATTAGGATCTATGGCTCCACCAAATAGTGCATCCATTACAATGGTGCTAACATTGTCTTTTCTTAATCTTCCTTCGCTAAATGCATTTAGTATTCCATTAACAGGAGCCACTAACGAATCATACGGATTAGAATAAGAAAAATTATAGTATTTAAAATTACCATTTTCATCTGGCATAGATGTAGGAATCAATGTAGAATTTTTTTGATATGGCGGTGCAAACGAAGTTTGAAAAGCTTTCATAGTTTCTTCGTCTACTCCAGTCATGTACTGAGCTCCTTTTTGAACTGTGTATCCAATGCCCCCAAGCACTGTTGTTACTCCAACTAATCTTCTAGCTCCCATTTGTCTTATGAAAGGATTTGTACTTGTAAGCTCTCTTGCTCCAATATTTATAATGTTTGCAGTGGTTCTTAATATTTCTGCAGGAAACGCTACGAAGTTACCTAAAGGTAAGTTTCTAATGTTCTCGATAATTAATGGCACTTTACTGTACGTTGGAATAGTATTAGTAACTAAATATGCAGAAGCTTCTTCTAGTGCTTGGACCGGAGTTTTTTCTAATCCACTTATAGGATCTATTTTTATAAATCTTTGACCAGCCACTGTGTTGAACCAATCATCTATGTTAGCCATAAATTTATTATACTCTTTGCTACCTTTAATTAATGTTTCAGGAGTTCCTAAAGCGGTTTTTAGAGCTCCTTGATAAAAGTTATCTGAATATATTTTCCAATAGTTATCAGCCCCTTGATAGATGTCAGTTAATTTTGACATGATTGGTGTGTTCATTAAAGAATTAAAACTAATCTTTCCATCTTTAGCAGCCTCTAAAACTCTTCTCATCTCCTGAACATTTATGTTTTGATCAATTACACCACGAGCTATTCTGTTTTCAATAGCAGCGAGTTTTTCAAGATCCGTTTTAGCTCCTTTAAATATATCTTCACCCGTTAGTCTCCAAGCGTCTTTAAACCCAATCTTACCACCAATCAATCCACTAGCTAATGGAAAGAAAGATGCTGTTGTAAAGTTCCTAACTTGAGTCATTGGTGAAAGAATTGTTTTAGATATTTGAGCTCCAGCTTTTAAACTCATCAAAGATCTATATCCAGGCAAACTGTATAGACCTGCTGTTAATTCTTTTGCTCCTACTAAAGCATTAGCTATCTCAGGCGCAGCTTTAAAGTTTCCAGTAAATAATTCACTTGTTAAAGATAAATCATCTATATCCACTCTCTTTCCTAATTCTTTTATGTTAGCTAATTTTGTTAAAGAACCTTTTGCAGTATCTAATCCTTTTCTAGCAATTGCAGCATCGTCAAAAATAAGTCCTGGTCTTCCTGGTAAATCTAAACCTTCTCTTAGTATTGCATCAAAGACTCCTTTACCGTGCATTTGTTTAGACTGATTAAGGACTACGTCAAGAGAAGCTATTATTGGATTAAATGTTTCTACATCTTTAGTTGCTTTTACTCCTTTTTTAGCTAGTTCAGCTACAGTTCTGCCTTCTTCCACAGATAAAAGTTTTTTCATTACATCAGGTAAACCTTGTTCTTTAACTAAATCTTTGCTCATACCTAAAGCTTTTCCTATTCCAAAAAATAAACTATTGGGTTCAAGATTACCTTTAATAGCTAATTGTTTTAAATTTAACATTTTGTTTTTAGCTAAGAGATTTATTTGTTTTGTTGTTTCTTCTTTTAATGCTTTAGAATACGCTGCACCTGTAAGGCCTTTTTCATCTACGATTCTTTTTGCAATATCATCTACAATTTTTAAATTATCTTCAAATCCAGGAGCTTTAGTTTTAATAGCATTTCTAAACCAATCAAAAGCTTTGTTTTCTAACAAAGGATTAAATTGAAATCTTTTATTATTAAAAGCTCCAAATCTTCTCATTGTATACAAACCAAAATCTAACGCAGCTCCATTTGGTAAATCCATACCTTGAGTAAATACTCTGTATTGATTCTCAGCACCGTCTACAATAGCTTTAAGCTCTTTAATATTTTTAACTAATTCTTTTTCTACAGCTTTATCCGTACCTTTATTAAGTGTACCAATTATCTCATCAACTTCTCTAACACTTTTAGCTTTTAATATATCTTTAACTTTATTCATTTCTATTTGTAGAGCTAAAATAGATTCACCGTTGTCAAATTTAATTTTATAATCTTTAACAATGTTTTCTTGTATTTCCGCAATCGTGCTTCCAAGATTTTTTAAAACTTTTTCTTTACCAGCTAAAGCAGTATTAGCCGCTACTTGTAAACTTCTTATCTCTGGAGTTAAACCTCTTGTGGTTACAAATTGATCTTTTACTCTAACTAATCCTCTTTTAATTTGATCTAACATACCACCGTCTACAGGCACGTGTCTCCAATCTCCACTTAACCCTAACTTGTCTCCAGCTTTTCTTGCAAGAGCTCCTCCTTTAATTACAGCTTGTTGTATTGCGCTCTTTTCATTTTTACCAACAAGAGCATTGATCGCACCAGTTAAAGGCATATCAATTACATTTAAAGCTTTACCTCCTACGTAGCCGACTGTTTTAGCTGCAGGTATAATTCCATATCTAAATCCTACACTAGC
>CETL01075187.1_pt1 | contig 21918 bp, 22 predicted proteins | sample 356371 | NCBI WGS metagenome assembly CETL01 (sample SAMEA2622518, study PRJEB7988) | marine metagenome | biome: marine biome (ENVO:00000447); feature: surface water layer (ENVO:00002042); material: "saline water (ENVO:00002010), including plankton (ENVO:xxxxxxxx)" | depth 5 m | reverse complement strand
TTTTAAATATATTAATTTTTTTTTCAATTATTTGGGCAGAATATCCAGACTACAGTTTAACGGTTAATCAAAGCCCTTATCCAGCAAAACTTTTCGTACATTCAATGTCTAGCACCAACCCTCATATGGCAATATTCAATGACAGTTTATCTCTAGAATGGAGTGTAAATCATGGAGATAGAGGGTTTGACTTTAGAGAAAATAATGGGAAATTATCTTTTTATGATAAATATCAATCGTTTTGGGTTGTATCAGATAGGTTAATGCAAGAAGTTGATACCTTGTCTTGCTCACGAGGGAAAACTGATTATCATGACATTAGACTTTTAGATGATGGTGGCTATATATTACAATGCTATGATTCGACATGGGTGATGATTGATGGACCAATGCCTCAGTTAGTTAGAGATATTCTAATAATTCAAGAATTTGATAATAATGACAACCTCATACTAGAGTGGGATGCAATGGATTACTTATCAATATATGATTATCCAGATTTAAATCTAAGTGCTCCTGAAATAACATTCATGCATGGTAATAGTATTGAGGTTGATTTTGATAACAACTTACTTCTGTCCAATAGAACAAGTAATGAAGTTTTCAAAATTGATAGATCAACGGGTGATATTATTTGGATTATGGGTGGACCCCTAAATGAATTTAGATTTGATAATGATCCTCTTGGAGGATTTAATAAACAGCATGATGTTAGGAGAATTGCTAATGGTAATATTACCATGTTTGATAATGGAACGCAGCACAGTCCAATGATTTCTAGGGCTGTAGAGTACTTTGTTGATGAGGTAAATAAAAGAGCTGTTCTAATATGGTCATACACGCATCCCGATAATGTTGCTGCAATGTCAATGGGTAGTGTACAAAGACTCCCCAATCAAAATACATTAATTAACTGGGGATTCTTTTTTGAAACAGAAATCCTTGAGATTGGTGCTCATATCATGGAAGTAGATTATGATAAAAATATTGTATTTGAACTTGCCTATCCTACTGGGTATTATACCTATAGAGCAACTAAAAGTGAATGGAATTTTGATGTCAATCTAATTAAAGCTGATACAAATCTTGATAATATTGTGAACGTAATAGATATAATTTATTTTATTAATTATATATTATCTGGGAATACAGATTATTCTCTATTTAATGTGTATAAACTCGATATGAACTCTGATGGATTCCTTAACGTTTTAGATATAACAATAGTGGTTAATACAATATTAGATTAATGAATTTCTTCACCAAATTTTAAACCAAATCTTTTCCTAATCAAGCCAATTAGTACGTAGGCAATTGGTGTATCAAAAGCAGCAAAAAAAACCTTAAATAAAAATCCATTTAAAAGTAAAATTGAAAATCGCTCCCATGCAATAACATCGAATAAACATAGTAAAAATAATACTGAAAATGTATCTACAAATTGAGAAAACATTGTTGATGCATTATTTCTAAGCCATAGATGCTTGCCATTTGTAAGCCTTTTCCAAAAATGGAATACCCTAACATCTATATACTGTGCTATTAAGTATGCCATCATTGATGCAAAAACAGCAGCACCAGACAAACCAAATACCCTGCTAAATGTTTGATTATCAACTGGAGACCATACAGTAGCTTGTACCATATCTGATATCGTCACAACAACAAGCATAAACAAACTGGCAAATAAACCAGAAGTAACAACTTTATTAGCTCTCTTCTGACCATAAACTTCAGATATAATATCGGTGACTAAAAAAGTAACCGGATATGGCAATAAACCTACAGATTGTTCAAATGTATAATTACCAACAAATGGAATCCATATATCAATAGTAAAAAATTTTTGGAATATGAGATTACATGAAACAAGAGATGCGACAAATACACTTGCGAGAATTAAATAAAGACTTTCTGCACTTTTTTTATTATCAATACTATTATTCATTTTACCATATCTTTAGTTAGAATTTTGAAACATATATTTTATATTATATATTAGGGAATCTTTAAGAAATTATCTAATTAATATCTAATGGGAAATAATATCAATAGCAGCTATATAAAATTTTGGGGAGTTAGAGGTTCGAACCCTACGCCAGACAAAGACAAAATGTATTATGGTGGTGATACATCTTGTATAGAGATAAGAACCAAAAATAATAATTTAATCATACTTGATATGGGCAGCGGAATAAGAAATCTTGGTAAAAAAATTATTAGCGATAAATCATATAATAATGAAATCAATATAATACTTAGCCACTATCACTGGGATCATATTATGGGGTTCTTCTACTTTGCTCCTCTTTATAATGAAAAGTATACAATAAATATTTATGGGTATAACAAAAATACATCTATTAATGATTTATCAAATCATTTAATAAATAAGGAGTTTTGGCCGGTTGAGAATTCAATGTATAAAGCAAATATTAATTTTTTTGAAATGGAGGAAAGTAGTAGCGAACTAAAGTCAATGGATATAAATGATACAAAAATATGCTATTCTTCTCATCCTCACCCTGGAGGTGCTAATTCTATTAGAGTAACATGTGACGATAAAAAAATAGTATATGTAACAGATTGCGAACATACTGATGGTAATTTGAATCAAAGTGTATTAAATATTGCAAAAGAATGTGATATCCTCATTCATGATTCACATTACACTGTTGGAGACTTACCAGGTTATAAAGGTTGGGGACACAGCAGTTGGAAGCAATCAACTGATATCGCAATAGTTTCAAGAATAAAAAAATTAGTTTTATTTCATTATTCTCCAGATTATAGCGATGAAAAAATAAAAGAAATCGAAGCCAATGCTCAAAAGAAATTCATAAATACATTAGCTTCTAATCAAGAACTTTTAATAGAATTATAAATAATGACTAAACAATTATATTTTGATATTGCAGCAACTACACCAATGGACATAGCCGTTGCCGAAATTGTTCACAAAGCTAATATTGAAAATTATGGGAATCCATCCAGTATGCATATGTCAGGACAAAAATCCCATAATATTGTTGAAAGATCAAGAACTTCTATCGCTCAAATTCTAAATTGCAAAACATCTGAAATCATTTTTACATCAGGAGGTTCTGAATCAAATAACATTGTACTGAAAGGAGTACTTAACAAAGGTGATCATTTAATTACAAGCTCATACGAACATCCATCTGTTTTAAATTTGGCAAAACATCTTGAACAAAATGGCGTAGAAGTTACCTTCATTAAACCCTTAAAAAATGGTTCAATTTCAGCAAAACAAGTAAAATCTGAAATAAAATCTAATACAAAGTTAATTTCTATTATGTATGTTAACAATGAGCTAGGGACTATTAACCCAATAAGTGAAATTGGGGATATTGCATCAGAAAATGAAATTTTATTTCATTCAGATACTGTTCAATTTATAGGTAAAGAAAAATTAGATCTATCTAAAATAAATATAGACTTTGCTACCATTTGTGCGCATAAATTTTATGGTCCTAAAGGAGTAGGTGGACTCTACTGTAAAAACGGTATTATCTTAAATCCTCTAATAGATGGTGGAGGACAAGAAAATGGATTAAGAGCTGGGACTGAAAATATTAGTTCTATATTAGGGATGGCAAAGGCACTTGAAATTTCAAATGATTCTCTTTTAGAAAATAAAAAAAAGATTTTAGAATTAGAAAATTACTTCATCGGATTATTAGAAAATTCTAATATACAATATAGGTTAAATGGTGTTAATAGATTAAAAGGTATCATGAATTTAACTTTTTTTGGTGTTGAGGGTCATGGACTTCTAATGAATCTTGATATGCAAGGCATCGCAATTTCGTATGGTTCTGCATGCTCATCAGGTTCAGCAAACGCACCACAAGCATTGATTGAGATGGGTATGGAAGAAAATGAAGCAAGATGTTCTGTCAGAATTTCAATAGGTAAAATGATTGAAAAAGATGATATTAAAAAATTATTTGAAACGATTTGCAATATAATAAGTAGGATAAAAAAATAATGAAAGAAAAGGTTCTAGTTGCGATGTCAGGAGGTGTTGATAGCTCTGTAACATTGCTAAGAATTATTGAAATGGGATATGAAGCCATAGGTATTACAATGAAACTATGGGAATACAAAAATTTTGGTGGAAATAATCTCCAAGAGAATAATTGTTGTGCTGTAAGTTCAATAAATAAAGCAAAACTAGTATGCGAAAGAATGGGAGTCCCTCACTATACCATTGATTTTACAGGTAGCTTTAAAGAGAATGTAGTTGATAATTTTGTTGATGAGTATTTAAGTGGAAGAACACCAAATCCATGTGTTAGATGTAACTCATTTATAAAGTGGGATACTTTTATTGAACAAGCTGAAATTTTAGGTGCAAAATATATTGCTACTGGTCATTATGCTCAAATTGATGAAAAAAATGGAGATTATTTTATTAAACAAGGTGCGGATGAAAGAAAAGATCAATCCTATGTTTTATGGGGCATACCAAAAGAGACGTTAAGTAAAACTATTCTTCCATTAGGGGGATTAACAAAAGAAGAGGTAAGAGATATTGCACGAGAGAATAAACTTGAGACAGCCGAAGAACCTGAAAGTATGGAAATTTGTTTTATAGCTGATAATAATTATAAAAGATTTATAAACGAATATGCTCCAGATAAAGTTTCTAAAATTAAAAATGGAAAAACCTTGGACGAAGAAGGAAAAAAATTGGGAAATAATGATGGCTATATTAACTATACAGTTGGCCAAAGAAGAGGTATAGGTTTAACAAATCCCAACCCTCTGTATGTTAAAGAAATTAATCCAAAAAATAACTCAATTATTGTTGGAGAAAAAAATTCTTTATTAAAAGATATTTGTAAAGTAAAAGAACTTAATTGGCTAATAGAAACACCTGATTTCCCTTATGAAACCCATTGTCAAATTAGATATAATGGCAGAAAAGCTGAAGGTACAATTTCAATTGAAGAAAATGAATATGTAGTAAACTTCAAAGATCCTCAGCTTGCTATAACACCTGGTCAATCTATTGTATTTTATAAAAATAAAACTTTATGCGGTGGAGGAATTATAAAACTTTATGAATGACAAAATGAACATGGTGATTATTTTGGCAGCAGGTAAAGGCACTCGAATGAACTCTGAAATTCCAAAAGTTTTACATACCTTAAATAATAAAACTCTTTTAGAACATGTAATTGATACTGCAAAAAGTCTTAATCCACAACAAATTATTGTTGTAGTAGGCTATAAAAAGAATCTAATTATAGAAAAATTTAAATCAGAAGATTTAATTTTTGTTGAACAAGAAACACAACAAGGTACTGCAGATGCTATAAAATACTGCCTGCCTGAAACAAAACGTTTTAATGGAAATGTACTAATCTTATCTGGTGATGTCCCTTTAATCAAGCCAGAAACATTAAAAGAATTCATAAAAATACATGATTCTAATAATGCATATGCATCTTTAATTTCAGCAAAAATTGATGATCCAACAGGTTATGGAAGAATAATAAAAAATAATTATAACCAACTTATAAAAATTGTTGAGCATAAAGATGCATCTGATAAACAAAAAGAATTAAAAGAAATAAACTCTGGTATTTATATTATTGATTCACAAACTTTAAATCAAATAATCCCATTAATAGACAATAAAAATGCACAATCAGAATATTATCTTACAGATATTTTTAATTTTATAGATGAAAAAGATACATCTATTTTTAGGGTAAAGAATAATAATGAAATATCTGGTATTAATACTGTTGTTCAATTATCAAATATGGAAAAAAAATATAAATGAAAAGTACATTGTTATATCTTTTATCAATCATTGTTATTACTGCTTCTGTTTTATATTTAAAATTCATATTCAATAATAGTTCAAGTTCAGAAGGCTTGTCTTCTACAAATATGCAAATCAATCAGATAATAAAAGCTGAAGTTGAAGTTTTAAATGGATGTGGTGATTCTGGCATCGCCAACTTATATTCAAACTATCTTATCGAACAAGGATTTGATGTAATAGAAATTAAAAATGCAAAGAACTTTGATTACTCGAATACTAATATTGTTGTTCATGATAAAGATAAAATTAATATTGCAAAGAATATTGCAAAAAAGTTAAATATAAATCATATAAAAATTGATGAAAATGGAATTTGGGATTTATCAATAATAATAGGAAAAGATTACAGAAAACTAGATTCATTTAATACGGTAAAACAATATTATTCTCCTTTCTAATATGAGTGAAAAAAAAATAGTTAAAAGAATTTCGGAATTAATGCTTGATAAAAAAGCATTAGATATAAAAATTATTGATGTGATAGGTTTAACCTCTTTGACAGATTATTTTGTCAATTGTTCCTCACAATCTGATCCGCAAACGCGAGCTATTAAAAATCATATTCAGGATGAACTATCAATAGAATTCCAAATTAAACCTTTAAATATTGAAGGATATGAAGGTTTAAGATGGGTTCTTATGGATTATGTGAATATAGTAGTTAATATTTTTCATATTGAAGAGAGAGAATATTATAATGTTGAAAGACTTTGGGCTGATGGTAGAGTAAAAAAAATAAAATGAAAAACTTGGTCATAGATGAAATTAAACGCTCACTAAAATATCTAAATTATGAATTTGAAGATGGGGATATCAATATTAGCGTTCCCAAAAAAAAAGAATTTGGTGATTTATCTACAAATATTGCATTTCTACTTTCAAAGAAAAATAAAAAAAATCCAATTGAGATCTCAAAGAGTTTAAAAAAAAATTTAATTTCAGTAAATTTATTTAAGGAAATAAATATAGCTGGCCCTGGATTTTTAAACTTTAAAATTAATCCAAAAAGTATTGTTAGTTACATTTCAGAGATAATCAAAGAAGATGAAAATTATGGTAAAGCTAATCCATGTAATAAAAAAGTTTTAGTAGAATTTGTAAGTGCAAATCCCACAGGTCCTCTTACTGTGGGACATGGCAGAGGTGCAATTTTAGGTGATGCTCTAAGTAATATATTTGAATGGAATGGCTATACAGTTCAAAGAGAATATTATTACAATAATGCTGGAAGACAAATGAGAATTTTAGGTGAATCAGTCCAGTCAAGATTCATGGAATTAATAGGCAAAAAATATATCTTTCCTGAAGATGGTTATCAAGGTGATTATATTTTTTCAATTGCAAAAGAAATTTTAGAAAAACAAGGCAAGGATTTAAATGAAGACAATGATTTTTTTAAAGAATATGCTGAAAGTTTTATTTTTAATCACATAAAAAAAACTCTAAAAAACTTAAATATAAGCTTTGATTCTTTTTTTAATGAAAAAACACTTTATGACAATAGAGAAATTTATAATGTTATAGATATACTTAAATCTAAAAAATTGATATATGAAAAAGATGGCGCAGTTTGGTTTGAGGGTACTAAAGTAGGTAGAGATAATGATCGAGTACTTATTAAAAAAACTGGTGAACCTACTTATAGATTGCCAGATATGGCTTATCATGCTGATAAAATTAAGAGGGGATACGACCTTTGTATAGATGTGTTTGGAGCAGATCACATGGATGCTTATCCAGATGTTTTAGAAGTTGTGAAACAGCTTGGATATGATGAATCTAAAATTAAAGTTATCATTCATCAATTTATTTCCATTTTAAAAAATGGTAAAACAGTTAAAATGTCTACACGAAAAGGGACGTTTATTACTTTAGACGATTTAGTTGATCAAGTTGGTTCAGATGTAGTTAGATATTTTTTTGTTATGCGAGGTATAAATTCACATCTTAATTTTGATTTAGACATAGCAAAAGAAAAATCAGAAAAAAATCCTATTTACTATATTCAGTATGCAAATGCTAGAATAAATACAATTTTAGAAACATATAAAGATAAAATCAAAAATGTGAACTTAGAATTACTTACTGAAGAAGAAGAAATTAAAATAATTTATAAACTTATTGAATTTAAAGAAACTTTAATTAAAGTAAAAAATATTATGGAACCACAAATACTTGCTAATTATTTACTTGAGTTATCATCAATGTTTCATAAATATTATGCAAAAAATAGAATAATTAATGATAACAACATTAAATTGACAGAGGCTAGAATATTTTTTATAAAGTCTACTAGTATTGTAATTACAAATGGATTAAAAATTCTAGGAATTTCAGCTCCTAAAAAAATGTAATATGGACCAGTTAGATTTTTCATTTATTGTTCTATCTTTCTCATCACTTTTTGCACTATTAAATCCTATTGGCATAGCTCCAATAATTCTTTCATTAACCGAAAATTATAATCTTGATGAATATAAAAAATTAATTCGTAAAAGTACATTTTTTGCGTGTATTATATTGTTGATTTTTGCAGTTATGGGTAAAATAATCTTCTCATTTTATGCAATTACGATACATGCTTTTAAAATCGCGGGTGGAATTTTATTTTTAAGGATTGGACTTAATATGCTTGAAGCAAAAGTTTCGAGAACAAAATCAACACCTAAAGAATCAGAAGAAGCAGAATCAAATACTGATATTGCTTTATCTCCAATTGGAATACCTTTAATAGCTGGACCTGGAGCAATAACATCGGTTATGATTCTATCAGCCCAAACAGTATCATTTAATCAAAAAATAGTTTTTTATTTAAATATTATTATTTCTCTCTTTATTACCTTTATCATATTAACGCTAGCTAAAAAATTAACAAAAAAATTGGGTACTGTTGGATTAAGAATAATAGAAAGAATCATGGGGATGATATTAATGGTTGTTGCTATACAATTTATAATAGATGGTGTTGGTACAACAATTGAAATTTACGCATCCGAAATATTAAAATAAAAATGGTAGGGTATTTTGAGTGACCCAGGCAGGAATCGAACCTGCGACCATCACCTTAAAAGGGTGCTGCTCTACCAACTGAGCTACTGGGTCACAAAAATTATAAAAATTTAAAATAACTTATTAATACAGCCTAAAAAATTAAGGAACTATTTGTAAGATAAAAAATAAAATTATACACTATTGTAAAAAATAATTTTATATGTAGCATAAAAAACTGTATTATATTTATCTGTTTTTTGAAATATACTCATGGGGGCGACTGGCTTCGACGGGTAATGAAAATCTATTGACTGCATGTGGAGGATACTCTATCACCTCCTAAATCATTTAGAGTAACACTATAAGTGCCGATTACGGTTACGCAGCTGCTGCTTAATTGCCAGTAGCCGTCTCTTTAAGGGTGTGCTCGTAGCTTTTATATGAGATGTCATTAATATGAGCTAGTTTTAATAAATCCTGAGTTATTAAAATGAAAACTTATCAGGATCGTTTAATTGTATTACGTCTATTTAAGACAATTAAATTAGATTAAAGAATAGTCTAAACATGTAGAGGTTAACAGTGATCTTATTCGGACCGCGGTTCAATTCCGCGCGCCTCCACAAACTTAATTTTGATTATCATACTTATTTTTTTCCCAAATTTCATCAAGTTCTTCCAAACTCAAGTCCTCAATTTTAATATTTTTGGTCTTTAAATCTTTCTCAATTTTTTTAAATCTTTTTGAAAATTTTTCTGTTGATTTTTTTAATGAAGAATCAGCATCATATCCCAAATGTCTGGATAAATTTACAATTGTAAATAATACATCACCTATCTCTTCATCAATTCCCTCATTTTTTAGAATTGCATCTTTTAATTCTAAAATTTCTTCATCTACTTTTAATAATACTTGATTTTTATTATTCCAATCAAATCCAACAGAAGCAGCCTTTTCTTGGATTCTACTCGATCTAATTAACTGAGGTAACCTTTTGGGGACTCCATCTAAAACACTTAACCGTTTTTTTTCTTTCTTTTTTGATACTTCCCAATTTTCTTCTTTATATCTAGGATCTTTTTTATCATAAAAAATATGGGGGTGTCTTCTGATTAATTTTTCACAAATACCATCAATTACATCATTTAAACTAAATTTTTTATTATCATTAGCAATATCAATTTGAAAAATAACATGCAATAATAAATCACCTAATTCTTCTTTCAATAAATTGTAATTTTTATCCTCAATAGATTCTACGACTTCATATGTTTCTTCTATTAAGTAGGGGATTAAAGACTCATGGGTTTGTTTTTTATCCCATTCGCAACCGTTAGGTGCCCTTAATTTTTTAATAATATTAACTAGTCTATCAATTTTACTTATTTTTTTTGATTTCAACTTTATCAATTCTATTTTTTGTTAATTCAATAACTTTAAAAGAATAGTCCTGAAATGTAACCTTTTCATTAATCTTTGGTATATCTCCCATTGCATCAAAAATATATCCAGCTAAAGTATCATATTCTCTAACTTCTGGGAACTTTACTTCAATATTTTCTTCTAAATCGTAAATTTTAATTGCACCTTCAACAATATATTTATCATCAGAAATTTCACGAAATGAATATTCCTCCTTATCGTAAGGATCGCTTACCTCTCCAACTATTTCTTCAACTACGTCTTCTAATGTTACCAATCCTGATGTACCTCCCCATTCATCAACTGCTATAGCAATATTCTTTTTTTTATTCTTAAAATCATCTAATAAATCATTTATTTGTTTTGTTTCTGGAACAAATAAAGGGTCTCTTGATAGATTAACTAAATTAATTTTAGGCCTTGAGCCAATTAGGTATGGAATGATATCTTTTGCATATAAAATGCCTAAAATATTATCAACACTATCTTTATAAACAGGAATTTTAGATACTTTTTCATTAGCAATCAAATCCATTGCATCATCAAGTGAGCTAGTTGAATTAATAGCAATAATATCTACTCTAGGTGTTAAAATTTCTTTAACCAGTTTGTCATCAAATTCAAAAACAGACTGTATCATATTTGATTCTGTCTCTTTTATTGTACCTTGTTCTTCTACTAATTCGGTTAGCATTATTAATTCTTCTTCTGTATCAAAAGTTTTCTCTTTTGCAAGTGGATTGACTTTTACAACATAATCGGACATTTTATAGAAAATTAAGAAAAATGGTTTACATACTTTTAATAAAAAAGTTATTGGCATACTAATTAAATTTGAAAAATATTTGGATTGATTTATTGCAAAAGTTTTGGGAATTATTTCACCAAAAATCAATATAACTAAAGTGACCACAATAACCTCTATAAATAATAAGTTTTCTTCACTAACATTATTATATTTTATAGATAATACATTAATAGTGTAACTAGCAGCGATAGAACCAATAGCTATATTTGCAAGTGTATTACCAATTAAAATAAATGTTAAAAGTTCTCTAGGCTTTGCAAGCAAACTTTTAACTTTATCACTAACTTTGTCATGCTTCCTAAGATTAAAAAAAGAAGTTTCACTTGCTGATAGAAAACCTGATATGATTAATAATATGACAAATATTAATATCATTTATTTTTATAAGAAATTATATCATATTTAAAAATACTCATATAATTATTTTCAAGCTTTGTCATTTTATCTTTTAGTATTTTATTTTTATCTTCAAATCCAATCAGATGAAGGACACCATGAATTAAAACTCTTTTAAATTCTTCATTAATTGATACTTCAAATATTTTAGCATTTTCAATAATATCATCAATACTTATATAAATCTCACCTTCCAATGGTTCATTTTCATCTTCTAAATTAAAGGTAATTACGTCAGTAAATTGATTTAAACCAAAATAATCCATCTTTAACTTATTTAAAAGCATTTTATTTGATAGTATAATTGAAACTGAACCTTGAGGAATTTTATGCTCAGTTAAGAGTTCTTCTATTAAAGTTTGAATTGATTTGTTTTCTATTGAGATATCATCATTAAAATTATTTATTATGTTAATATCAAACACTCGATTTAGTAATTAAGTGATTTCAGAATTTCTCTAGCTATAATAATTCTTTGCACTTCACTTGTACCTTCACCAATTTCTAAAATTTTAGAGTCTCTAAAAAATCTTTCAACATTATATTCTCTAATATAACCAAATCCTCCATGAATTTGGATGGCTTCAGTTGTGATTTTCATTGCTAATTCACTTGTAAACAGCTTTGCCATAGCTGCTTCTTTTATAATACTTTCGTCTCTATCTTTTAGCCAAGCGGCATGATAAACTAGATGCCTGGCAGCCTCAATCTGCGTTGCCATATCAGAAAGCTTGAATGCAATTGACTGGAATTTATTTATTTTCTTACCAAAGGCTGTCCTTTCATTAGAATAATTTAATGCTGCCTGATATGCAGCTTCACAAATACCTAGAGATAGAGCTGCGATTGTTATTCTACCTCCAGTTAAAGTTTTTAAAAATTGTTTAAAACCTTTGTCAGGAGCTCCAAGCATATTATCTGACGAGATTTTCATTTGATCAAAATATACAGATCTAGTATCTGAACCTTTCCATCCCATTTTATTTTCTGGAGGTCCAAGTTTAAGGCCTTTGGTTCCTGCATCTACAAAAAGTGCCCCTATCCCTTTATTTTCACCATTTTCAATTATTTGTGCTGTAAAAATTATTACTCCAGCGTATCCAGCATTAGTACAAAAAACTTTTTGTCCATTAACTATATATTTATCGCCATCTAATATTGCTTTGGTTTGAGTATTACCAGCATCACTTCCAGCATTTGGTTCAGTTAATCCAAATGCTCCAATCATTTCACCTGATGATAATTTTCTTAAATAAAAATTTTTTTGAGATTCATTACCAAAAGCTGCAAAAGGGCCAGTACCTAAACTTGTATGTGCCATAACAGTTACAGCAGTTGATACACAAGCTTTTGCCATTTCTTCAATTGCGATAACAAGTGATTGGGTATCCATTCCGCCACCACCATATTCTTGAGGCCATGGAATTCCCATTAAACCCAAATCTGATATTTTTTTTATCGACTCATGCGGAAATTGTGATTTTTTATCAATCTCTTGTGCAATGGGTTTTAACTCCTGATTAGAAAAATCTCTAACCATTTTTTGTAATAATAAATGTTCTTCTTTTAAATATATTTTACTCATTATGCCATTTTAATATTGATGAAGCCCAATAAAAACCTGCTCCAAATGCAACTAGTACAACAATATCATTATTTTTTATCCTATTTTGTTCGATTGCTTCAACTAAAGCTATTCCTATAGATGCAGCAGTTGTATTACCATATTTGTGAATGTTAGAAAAAACCTTATTCTCCTCAACCTTTAAGCTTCTTTGAACAGCTTGGGTAATTCTGTAATTTGCTTGGTGAGGGATAACTAAACTTACATCTTCAATACTTAGATTATTATATGACAATCCTTCACGAATGACCTCAGGGAATCTTTTAACAGCATGTCTAAAAACTTCTCTTCCATTCATAAATATATGATGCTCTCTATTATCAATATTTTTTTTATTTATTAATCCTTTTACTACTGGGCTAGGTACCATTGTTCCTAATTCACTTATATATTTACCATCAGAGTGTAAATGAGATGATAAAATACCTTTTCCATCTGATTTTGTTGATTGAACTAAGGCACTTGTAGCACCATCTCCAAAAATTATTGCAGTACCTCTACCTTCAGTATCATAATCAAGTTGTGTGGTTTGAACCTCTGACCCTATTACTAAAATATTTTTATATGTACCAGCTTTAATAAATTGATCTGCAACGCTAATAGCATAAACGAGACCACAGCAACCTTGTCTGATATCTAATACACCTATATTATTTAATCCCATTTTATGTTGAAAAATCGAACCACTTCCAGGGACATATGTATCAGGTGAAGACGTAGCAAATATAACAAAATCTATATCTTCTAGTTTTACATCTATTTTATTAAATAATTTTTTAGTTGATTCAACTGCCAAATCAGATGGACCCAGTGGATTATCTCCCACAGAATGTCTTTGTTTAATACCTGTTCTAGCAGTTATCCACTCATCAGAAGTATCCATTAGTTTCTCTAAATCATTATTAGTAATGATTTTTTCCGGGACGTAATATGATATACCTTTAATATATGAGTTCATTTTTTTATTTAATTTTAAATCGATTTATAAGCCGAATTCTGTTTTTCAGATAATCATTTATCTAGATTAAGCTTCACAGCTTAATTCAAGCGATTTACCAACCATTTTACCATGCGGGGCACACTTGGTTACTTAATCTTGCTCCAAATAGGGTTTACATAACCAGCAATCTTTCAATTGCTACTGAAAAGATCTTACCTTTTCGTTTCACCCTTACCTTTATCTAATAAAGGCGGTCTACTCTCTGTTGCACTTTCCATCCTTACTGTAGTAAGGTCCTCTTATTAGGAGGTATTTTCCCCTGTGGAGTTCGGACTTTCCTCTTATTAAAAAGCGATTATCAAATCGATTTAATTCTTTTATGCTTAATTATCTTCTTGAGAATATAGCAAAATATTACAAGAAGGACAATTTACAAGCTGTTCTCTATTTTTTGCATCAATAATTAATTGAGGAGGTAACTGTGAATAGCAATTTTCACAACACCCCCTACTTATAGCTGAAAAAGCAAGACCATCATACTCTTCCTTTTTACTATTATAAGTATGAATCAAAGATTCTGCTACTTCAGATAAATTTTCAATAAATGATTTTTTTTCATTAACCAAATCTTTTTCTTCCTTTTCAAATTCAGAATTAGTTTCTTTTAATTGATTATCTTTATTTGATAATTCATTGTCAAGTAATTCTAAACTTTCATTATTCTCATTTAAAGATGATTCAATTTTTTTTACTTCATCATCAAAATCTTCTATTTCTTTAATTGTATTTAAATTTTCGTTATTCAGATGATCAATTTCACTTAATAAAGCTTCATATTCTCTATTTGATTTCACTTTATACATTTGATCATTTAATGAACTAACTTTATTTTCAATATCCTGAATAGTATGTGTTAATAATGTTTTTCTTTTATCTATTTCAGTAAGCCTTTCATTATGAAGTTGTGATTGATTATTTAGATCGTTTATTTTATTTTTAATAACGTCAATTTTCCCAGGTAAATCTCCTCTAGAGTTATTAATTTCTAATAATCTTTTTTCTACTTTGTGAAGCTTAATCAAGGTATCAAAACTATTGTTGTTCATATTTTATACTCTTATTATTTGTCTTAATTTATTACTTAAAATAACGAATAAACAATAAATCAAGTTATACATATTATTTTATTAATTAAATATAATCTGTTAAATTACGCATAAATAAATGAAATCTCTAAACTACTAAATTAAAATTTTTATGGCGAACTACATTAATCCACTAGATTTAATTTTTATTTCAATTATATTCATTTTTAGTTTGATTGGATATTATAATGGTTTTAAAAATGAATTAAAAAAATTAATAAGTCTTTTTATTACAATCATAATATTAAAACTATCTTCATCAATTTTATATGATAAATCCCAATCAATTGAGCCATTTTACATTTACATAATAGCTTTTATATTTTTACTATTTATACTAAAGCTGCTTATAAATTTTATATCTAGTTATTATTCAATTTTAGAAAATTTTAATAAATATAAAAATATTCTAGGAGCATTCACTGCAAGTTTTAAATCTATATTAATAATTTCTTTAATTTTACATGTTTTTGAATTAACTCCAATTGAAGATTCTTTAAAAAAGAAAATTTACAATAAAGCAAATCGACTATCAGTAATTTTTAAGATTTGTGATAATTTTAAAAATCTATTAATAAAATAGTTGGAAACGTTAGATTTACATACCATTTTGCATGAAGATGCTCCAGGTATAATTGAAAATTTTATAATATTAAATTTTTTAAATTTACCAATAGAAATTATAACTGGTAATTCTATAGATATGCAATACATATTAAAAGAAATAACCAATAAACATAATCTAAGAATGGCTCCATCTCATAGTAAAAATCTTGGGTCATATATTGTAAATAAGAAATTATAATGTCTCGAATACCTGAACAAACTATTTCAAGAATCATTGAAACCGCAGACATAGTAGAGGTTATATCCTCTAGAATAGAACTAAAAAAAAGGGGGTTAAATTTTTGGGCTCTTTGTCCATTCCACGATGAAAAAACTCCTTCTTTTTCAGTTAGTCCAAGCAAACAAATTTATAGTTGTTTTGGTGGTTGTGGAGCTAAGGGTGGTGTTGCAAATTTTTTAATGCAATATGATAAAATTCAATTTGTTGAGGCTATTGAAAAACTTGCCAATATGTATAATATTGAAATAAAACTTGATGAAAAATCATTTCAAGCCAAAAATATCAAATCTCAGTTACTTGAGATATACCAGATAACATCTAATTATTATAAAAATCAAATTAAAAAAGAAATTAATTTGGAATATTTTAATTATTTATTAAAAAGAAAGATTAATCAAGAAATGATTGAATTATATGAGATAGGATGTTCAAATAAAAATAACGAGAAATTACTTGATTTACTAAGAAAAAATAAATTTAGTGCTGAGGCAATGAAGAAATCAGGATTATTCATTAATGGTAAAAACGGTTATTTTGAAACATTTAACTCTAGAGTTATTTTCCCAATTAAAAACCCTGCAGGAGATGTAATAGCATTTGCAGGTAGAGTTCTTGATGATAATCCTAAAGCTAGAAAATTCATAAATTCATATGATAGTCCAATTTATTATAAAAGTAAGAATCTCTATGGTTTAGATATTGCAAAAAATTATATCAATAAAGAAAAAAATGTATTTTTAGTTGAAGGACAATGGGATGTTGTAAGAATGCATCAAAGCGGATTTAAGAATGTAGTCGGAATCGGAGGTACGTCTTTAACTGATTTACAAGCAACTATCATTAAACAATATACCAGTAATATTTTCGTTTTACTTGATGGTGATTCTGCTGGTAAAAAAGCAGCTATTAGATCAGGATACACTTTATTAAAAAATTCAATTGATTGTAAAATAATTTGTCCTCCTAATAACTTTGACCCAGATGATTGGCTTCTTACAGAAACAGGGAAAAAAGAATTGACTGAAAATATAAAAAATGCTCGCTCTACAATTCAATTTCACTTTGATAATATTGATAAATCAGAAAATAATGCTATCAATAATTTCATAGAAGAATCAATTAATAATATAATAGAAATTAAAGATCCTATTTTTAGAGAACTTATTGCAAAATCTTTATCAAATATAATTAATGTAAAGCAAGAAAACATCCTTCAATCAATTGAAAATAAATTAAAACCTAGACCATCATTCATTACTAAAGACAAAAAAGAAAAAATAATTTCTTCAAAAGATTCAATAAATCTAATCGAAGATGATTTAATTAGACTTTGCTTATCAAATGAATTTGATGCAAGAAAAATAATTTTTAAATACATGAATAAAGACTGGTTAATATCTATGATTCATCAGGTAATTTTTGATGAAATTTATATCCATTTGAATTCAGGTTATGAAATTCCTATTGATTTAATCATAAATAAAACAGAAGATGATAGCGTGAGAAATAAAATAATTGAACTATATGAGGATGATAGTAAATTCTCTCCATGCAAGGAGATGGCAATAGATTGTCTAATAAGATTCGAAAAACGAGTTCTAAAAAAAGACATACAAATTTTGAGAAATAAAATTAAAGATGCCCCTTCAGATGAAATTAATTCAATAATTTCACAAATTTCAAATATTGAAAAAAATATAAATGAACTAAACTTTAAGTATAAAAATGAATAAAGTCGATAGTTCCTTCAGGTCATTTAAAAGATTTTTGATTTACGCAAAACCTTGGAAGTGGAAAATAATTAAATCATCTATATATTCAATAATTAATAAACTTTTTGATATTGCACCAGAAATACTTTTAGGAGCAGCAGTTGATTTAGTAGTTAGAAAAGAAAATAGTTTTATTGCTAATCTAGGTTTTAATAGTGTTGAATCTCAAATTACTATTTTAGGTATTATTACATTTTTAATTTGGGCTTTTGAATCCATTTTTCAATATTTATATTCGATTTCATGGAGAAATTTAGCACAATCAGTTGAACATAATATTAGAACTGATGCATATAATCACGTTCAAAAATTAGATATATCTTGGTTTGAAAATAAAAAAGTTGGAGATATTACAGCGAAATTAAATGATGATGTAAATCAATTAGAAAGATTCTTAGATAATGGTTTTAATTCAATAATTCAACTTTGTGTATCTACGGTAGCAATTGGTTGTTGGTTTTTTTATATATCACCATTAGTTGCATCAATCACTATTCTTCCTGTACCAATTATTTTATTGATAGCATTTTTTTTCCAAAAAAACTTATCACCAAGATACTTAGCAGTTAGAAATTCAGCTGGAACCCTTAATAATACAATTTTCAATAATTTACTTGGTATATCAACAATAAAAAGTTTTGTTAGTGAAAAAGTTGAGTCAATGAGAATTAATGAATTAAGTGAAGATTACAGATTAACAAACAGATCAGCAATTCAGCTTAGTTCTGCATTTGTACCAATTGTTCGAATGGGTGTGCTATCTGGTTTTCTTGGGACGATGATTGTAGGTAGTTATTTAGCTCTCAATGGTAAAATAGAAATTGGTTCCTACAGTATACTAATATTTTTAACACAAAGATTTTTATGGCCTTTTACTACACTAAGTGAAACTGTTGACTTATTTGAACGTTCAATGGCTTCCAACAAGAGAATACTCGATCTGCTCAATACGAATCATACAATTAAAGATAATAAAAATTCCATTAATATTAATGAATATGACAATGATATTTTATTTTATAAAATAAAATTCCAATATGAAAATGATAAGAAACTTTTTAGTAGTCTTAACTTTAAAATTAAAAGAAAATCATTAACTGGAGTTGTTGGACAAACAGGATCTGGTAAAACCACCATAGTAAAACTCCTATTAAGATTTTATGACCCTCAAAAAGGTAATATTTTTATTGGAGATAGAGATATTAGGGATATAAAACTTAAAAATCTTAGGGAAAATATTGGTTATGTAAGTCAAGATATTTTTATGTTTGATGGAACAATAAAAGAAAATATTGCATACCCTGAAACCGAATTTGATGATGATAAAATTATAAATGCTGCAATACTTAGCCAATCAAAGGAGTTTATTGATAAATTACCGAAAAAATATGATACCCTAATAGGTGAAAGAGGCCAAAAATTATCTTCAGGACAAAAACAAAGAATTGCTATTGCTAGAGCTATTTATAAAAATCCCCCTATTATTATTTTTGATGAAGCAACATCTGCAATTGATAATGAAACAGAATATTTAATTAAAGTTGCAATGAGCGAAATATCAAAGAATAGAACAACGATTGTTATAGCTCATAGACTATCTACTGTTAGAAATGCAGACAACATAATTGTAATTGGAGATGGAGATATTATTGAAGAAGGTAATCATAATGACTTAGTTAATAATAATAACGTTTATAAAAAACTATGGGATATTCAGACGGGAAATTACGAAATAAATAAATAATACTATGTTATTATATCAGTTATATAATAAATTTCCCTGCTTTTTAGGGCCCTTAGCTCAGTTGGTTAGAGCAGCGGACTCATAATCCGTTGGTCCGGGGTTCAAGTCCCTGAGGGCCCACAAAAAAAAAAAAGGAGTTTATCTAAGTGGTAAGTGTAAAAGTAAAAAATGATGAACCATTTGAACGTGCCTTAAGAAGGTTCAAAAAGAAATGGGAAAAAGCTGGCATTCTAAAGGATGTTAAAAGCAGAACATTTTACCTAAAACCAAGTGAACAAAAAAAATTAGCTAAAGCTAAAGTTCCACTTTGGAAAAAGAAAAAAATGTCTCATTAGTCAAGTATTAAACAATACTGTGGTTAAAGAAAAAAGTATATCAGAATTAAAATCTAAGTTAGAAAACCAAGATGATTTTATCCTGCTAGATGTACGAACTGAAAACGAAGTTTTAGTATCAAAAATTACTGAAGATTTCATTCATATTCCTATGAATGAAATCCCCTCAAAACTATCTCAAATCAATAATAATAAAGAAATTGTAGTTTATTGTAAGTCTGGAGTTAGATCTGCAAAAGTTTGTGAATATCTCATGCAAAATAATTACTCAAAAGTATATAATCTTAAAGGTGGAATTATTGCCTGGGCAAAAGAAGTAGACCCAAACATGTTTATCATGTAGAAATTCATGGGGAAAATAAATATATTTTCCCCACAAATTCTTTTAATACTACTTTATGGCTATTTTTTTTACTTCAGGCTTAACTGGTTCAAGCTTAGGAACATAAATAGCTAATATACCATCCTTCATTTTAGCTGAGACCTTATCAAGAATTACATCGTCAGGAAGATTAAATGTTCTTTCAAATTTTCCATAAGAATATTCAAAAATATAATCCTTTTCATCTCTTGATTTTTCACCAGATATTCTTAGCGAGTTATCTACCACTTCAAGATTAATATCTTTTTTACTCATTCCAGGAATTTCAGCAAAAATTTGATAACTATCATTTATTTCTCTTAATTCAAATTGTGGCATCCATCTAGAATTACCATTATTAAAATTAATAGGTTTATGAATTGATAAATTATCAAGCCATTGATCTACTTCATCAAATAAAGTTGGTCTATTTATCCATTTTATTAGTGTCATTTTTTTTCTCCTTTATATTAGAATTAAATTCACTAATTAAATGTGCAAAGCTCATACCAACTTAAAATGTAAAGTTAAATATGGCATAAATTCATAACAATAATGACATAATGTCTTATATAGATGACAATTAGTCATTAATCTGCCAAAAAGCAAAGTCTCCAGGATTTATACCAACTTGAAATATGCTAACTTCTTGGCCATTAGCATCTAAAACATGGATTTCATTAAAACTTGAAAAATCGGTTAATGCAAACCAAAAATATCCATCAATTTTTTCAATATGATAAACCTGCCATTGCTGAAAGTTTCCAATAGAAACAGGCAATAGATTTAGCTCATCATCCATTATAGCTAATCCTCCCCCTGATGACCTCATCATATTTGAATTGTGGTTTATAATTACGCCTCCACATGGAGCACCAGAACCATAATTATTCACAGTGATTTCTCCATTATTAGCAATTCTACTGGCACCATGAAATGTATTCCAACTACTATCATAAAACGTTCTTGAAACATAAACTTCATCTCCATTAAAAGCAACTTGCTGAGGACCATTTCCAACATCTATAACCTCAACCAAAGAATTAGAATCTGGGTCAATTTTACAAAGTGTACTCCCCGTAGAAAAATAAAAATCTGAATGTGGTATAGTAACCCATAAATATTCACCATCATATTCAATATCTTCAGGCAGACCATTAACAGAAATTGATGATTCTATTGCATAAGTATATAAATTGAAAACCTTTACATCTTGACTATTCCAATTAGTAAAATATAACTTATTTCCAACAATTGCCATTTCCCTGGGTGAAGAACCCATTAAATCTATCTCAATTCCTGGCATTGATAGGCCAAATGGCGTTATGTCATAAATTTTCATTTTACTATCTCCATTAATAAGAACAATCAATTTATCATTATATACTTCTATAGATTGAACTGTATCTCCAATATAGTCTGTAGTAAAAATATTCCCTTGTTCATCAATCATAGATATGGTACCATTAGATTGACCATAATTACCCTCATTTGCGATAAAAACCCAAGAACATGTTAGAGCTCCACCACCGCACTCTCCTGTACAATCCAGGTATTGGCATGAGCCATTATCAACTACAGCACTAGAGTCGTAATTACATGCCTGAGGATCAAGACAACCATGAATAGACTCCTCCTCACATACAGTATTACCTGAAAGTATATCATC
>CETL01024646.1_pt1 | contig 21928 bp, 21 predicted proteins | sample 356371 | NCBI WGS metagenome assembly CETL01 (sample SAMEA2622518, study PRJEB7988) | marine metagenome | biome: marine biome (ENVO:00000447); feature: surface water layer (ENVO:00002042); material: "saline water (ENVO:00002010), including plankton (ENVO:xxxxxxxx)" | depth 5 m | reverse complement strand
GTTGAAAAAACTGCTATTGAATCAATGAAAGCATTAAATAAAAATGCTGCTAATCTTATGCATGAGCATAAGGTAAATGCTGCAACAGACATTACCGGTTTTGGCCTGCTAGGTCATTTGATTGAAATGTGCAAATCTAGTAATGTTTCTATGGAATTAAACTTTGAAAGTATTCCATTTTTTCCTGGAGCCGAAGAACTAGCAAATAATGGTTTTATTCCATCCGGTACAAAACGAAATCACGATTTCGTTTCAAATTACTGTGACTTCAACGATGGCATATCCATCACGCAACAAATGATGTTATCCGATGCTCAAACATCTGGAGGGTTAATAATTTCAGTTCCCCCTGATCAAGCAGACAATTACATTCAAACGTACAATTTAGTATCAGATATTAATGCCCATATTATAGGTAAAGTAACCTCAGAATCCTCAAAATTAGTTAAAATAATTTAATAGTTTTATATACGATTAAAATTGTCGTATATAGTTGTTGTAGACCGATTTTTAATTAATTAAATTTATCTGCTTCGAAAGCAATAAATATGTTAAAAATTACTCGAAAAGTTGAATATGCATTGATAGCATTGCGTCACATGCAACAGAGTCCAAATAACTCTGTTTCGAGCGCAAATCAGATTGCTTCTCAATACGGAATACCACAACATCTGTTAGCAAAAATCCTTCAGGAAATGGCTAGAGACGGTTTAATTCAAGCCGTGAAGGGTCCTGCGGGTGGATACAAAATCAAGGCTGACTTGAAAAAAATATCTCTCAAAGATTTTTTTGAGAAACTTGAGGGACCTCTTGGTCTAATGGACTGCTATTTTAATACAGATTGCTTACAAATGAAGTCATGCAATATTCTAAGCCCTATTCAAAAGATTAATCAAAATATGCGTGATATGTTTTCAAAGACTACACTGCTGGAGATAACCCAATGAAAGATTCAATTCAAAAAGACGAAGTAATTAAAATTTTAAAACAATGCTTTGATCCCGAGCTTCCAGTAGACCTCTGGAATCTCGGTCTAATTTATGATATTAAAATTCAAGAAGCATATGATGAAACAAAATCGGATATAAATATTATAATGTCTTTAACTACACCAGGATGTACGATGGGCGATCAAATCTCTCAAGATGTTCGAAATAAGCTTGAAGCTCTTGATAAAGTTAATCAGGCTTTTGTTGAAGTCACTTTCGATCCTCCATGGAATCCTGAGATGATAACAGAAGAAGCAAAGAAAAAATTAGGTCTGGGTATAGTGAAACCTGAAAATCATGATCATATTAAAATAAATGAGGAGTGGGAGTAATGAGTAACGCAACTACCAAAGAGATTTTTGATGCAGGAATTGAAATGACTAAAAAAGCTGCTGACAGACTTGCTGCTGTCATGGAGGGTGAAGGTAAAAAAGGCTTTGGGCTCAGGATGGAGGTAACTACTGGAGGCTGCTCAGGACTAAACTATAATATGTCTTTTGAAGAAAAGCAGAAAGAATTTGATAAAGTTTTTGAAAGCCAAGGTCTGCGAATTTTTTGCGATCTAAAAAGCTACTTATACTTGAAAGGTATCAAAATTGACTTTTCAAATGACATTTTAAATGGTGGATTCAAAATTGTGAATCCCAATGCAGAAAGGACTTGTGGCTGCGGAACCTCTTTTTCAGCCTAAATTAAATATGAGTAAAAACCAACAAATAATTGATTCAGCGATAAAGCAAGAATATGAATATGGATTTACAACGGATATTGAACAAGACACTCTCCCCCCAGGACTTAATGATGATGTCATTAGGTTTATTTCCGCTAAAAAAAATGAGCCGGAGTGGCTTTTAGACTGGAGATTAAAAGCTTATCATAGATGGCTTGAAATGGAAGAGCCGGATTGGTCTAAGCTTAAATATTCGAAAATAGATTTTCAAAAAATTTCGTATTACTCGGCCCCAAAAAAACAAAAAAAACTCAAAAGCTTAGATGAGGTTGATCCGGAATTATTAAAGACTTACGACAAGCTTGGCATACCACTTGAAGAGCAAAAGATGCTCTCTAATGTAGCAGTAGATGCTGTTTTTGACAGCGTCTCAGTCACTACGACTTTCAAAGAAGAGCTCGAGAAACATGGTGTGATTTTTTGCTCTTTCTCTGAAGCGGTTAAAAACCATCCCAATTTAGTCAAAAAGTATTTAGGGAGCGTAGTTCCAGTTTCTGATAATTACTTTGGCGCTCTCAACTCCGCGGTTTTCAGTGATGGTAGCTTTGTTTATATACCTAAAGGTGTGCGATGTCCCATGGAGCTATCAACCTATTTTAGAATAAATGCCGCTAAGACAGGCCAATTCGAGCGCACACTTATAATAGCAGATAATGATAGTCATGTTAGTTATCTAGAGGGGTGTACTGCTCCCATGAGAGACGAAAATCAACTTCACGCTGCAGTAGTTGAACTTGTTGCTCACGATAATGCTGAAATCAAATATTCTACCGTTCAAAATTGGTACCCAGGAGATCCAAAAACCGGTAAGGGCGGAATATATAATTTTGTGACAAAGAGAGGTAATTGTATTGGCGATAATTCAAAAATCTCATGGACTCAAGTAGAAACTGGATCCGCGCTGACGTGGAAGTATCCAAGCTGCATCCTAAAAGGCGATAACTCTGTGGGAGAGTTTTACTCGGTGGCGCTATCGAATAATTTTCAGCAGGCTGACACAGGAACAAAAATGATTCACATTGGCAAGAATACTAAAAGTACTATCATATCTAAGGGAATTTCAGCAGGAAAAGGCCAAAATACATATCGCGGTGGCGTTAAAATAATGAAAGGCGCTAAAAACGCGCGAAACTTCTCTCAGTGTGATTCGATACTGATTGGTGATGAGTGTGGAGCTCACACCTTTCCGTATATAGATGTAAGAAATCCCTCAGCTCAGATGGAGCATGAGGCGTCAACTTCAAGAATTGGTGAAGACCAACTGTTTTACTGCAATCAGAGAGGAGTATCTACAGAAGATGCTGTTTCAATGATAGTAAATGGTTTTTGCAAGGAAGTGTTTAATGAGTTGCCGATGGAGTTTGCTGTTGAGGCTCAAAAATTAATGGAAGTCAGTCTTGAAGGATCTGTTGGCTAATCTGGAATAATTACTTAGAAAATGCTAGAAATCAAAAATTTACACGCCGGAATAAAAGGCAAATCTATTTTAGACGGCTTGAATTTAAAAGTCAACCCTGGAGAGCTCCATGCAATTATGGGTAGAAATGGTTCGGGAAAAAGTACGCTTGCAAATATCATTACTGGACGCGACGATTACGATGTAACCTCAGGTAAAATAGAATTCAATGGGATTGATCTGAATGAAATGGCCCCAGAAGATCGCGCGCTTGAGGGAATATTTATGTCTTTTCAGTACCCTGTTGTAATACCTGGTGTCAATAATACATATTTTCTTAGAGCTGCTTTAAATGCGCAGTTAAAGCATTTTGGAAAAGAGGAAATTAATGCAGCTGACTTTATGCGGCTCATCAGAGAAAAGCTAAAATTAGTCAATATGGATGAAAAGTACTTGAGCAGAGCAGTAAATGATGGTTTTTCTGGTGGAGAAAAAAAACGAAATGAAATTTTACAGATGCTTACTTTAGAACCCAAACTGTCAATATTGGATGAGACAGATTCTGGGTTAGATATAGATGCGCTTAGAATAGTAGCAAAAGGTGTTAATGATTTTCGTGATTCTTCTCGTTCTTTCATTGCAATAACACATTACCAGCGCCTCCTTGAATACATGGAGCCTGACTTCATACATGTATTGATTGATGGAAAAATTGTTAAATCTGGAGATATCTCGCTTGCCCGTGAGGTTGAGAAAAAAGGATATTCCTGGCTAGAGATATGAAATACTTTAGAAACGAATTTGATTCTCTTCTAAATCTAAATAAAGATGAAAATGATACGCTTATTAAGTTGAGAAAAAAGTCCTTTGAAAATTTTATGGAGACCGGTCTTCCAACAAGTAAATGGGAAGATTGGCAATACACAAATTTTTCTTCTTTGAACGCTGGCGACTTTCGCCTTTCTTCTGCAAACGATGTCATTAAACCTCCTGGCCTTGTGCCTGGCCAAATTCCCCGCACACATTTATTATTGATAATTAATGGTCATTACCAACCAAGCTTATCAAAATTACCAAAAACCGTTACTATTTCCTCAAGGGCTGACCATTACCTTTCACATCCTGAGTTTTATTCGCTTAAAAATATGGAATCAAAATGGTCCAAAGGGCTAAATCCATTCTACACGCTAAACACATCGATGATGAATTCTGGAATTTGCGTACGTGTTGAGAAGGATACTGCTCTATCGAAACCGATACAAATAATTTATTTAACTACTGCTATTCAAAAAGAAATAATGAATCACCCTCGTTTTGTTTTTGAGCTAGGGGATAATTCAAAGGCAACTTTTGTTGAGCATTATATTGGTTCTACACAAACTGGGTACTTTAATAATTCTGTCACCTCAGTTGAATTAGGTCAAAATTCTTTTATGGACCACATTCGAATTCAAGAGGAAACGAGTGGTTCGCATCATATTGCTAATTCATTTTACGAGCTAAGCCAAGGAAGTACTTTGAATGTAAATAATACCTCTATTGGAAGCTCCCTATATAGGCATAATATTAATTTAAAGTTTTGTGGTGCCAACTCTAATGCAAATTATAGCGCTTTATCCCTGATTGATAAAGAGCAGCATCATGACCAACGTATAATCGTTGAGCATTCAAGCGACTCATGTCAAAGTAATCAGTTGTTCAAATATATACTTTCCGATGAATCTTCAGGTGTGTTTAATGGGAAAGTGATCGTTGAAGAACACACCAAACAGACGGACGCTAACCAATCGAATAAAAATTTGGTCTTAAGTCCCTCGGCTCTGATGAACGCAAACCCCCAACTAGAGATTTATGCTGAAGATGTCAAATGCTCTCATGGTTCTACAACTGGGCAAATTGACCCCGAAGCCTTGTTTTACTTAAAATCTAGAGGATTGAGTCACAAGAAATCTATGGAGCTCATAATGAATGGATTTATTTCAGATATTAGCGAATTAATTCATAATGAGCATATTGGTGAATACTTAAATAAAATAGCATCACGGCAACTTCAAAAGATAATGAAATAATGTCCGAAATAAATAAAAAATTAGATTTAATCAAGGAAGAATTTTCCATTTTCTCTGATCCGCGTGATAAGTATATATATCTCGTAGATCTTGCAAAGACATCTAAAGGTTTATCAGTAGACGAAAAAATTGAAATCAATCGAATCCAAGGATGTACATCACAAGCCTGGGTTATTAAAGAAGATGAAAACAATCAACTTTTTTTTAAAACCGATTCAGATGCAATGATCGTCAAGGGACTATTGTCCCTAATCGAGCGTTCATTTAATGGTCATACGCCTAGCGAAATAATCGAAATAGATGGAAGTAAATTTTTAGAGTCCGTTGGTCTAGATCGGGCAATTAGCTCTCAAAGAACAAACGGTTTCAGTAATGCAATAAATAAAATTCAAAAAGAGATGTTGGGATAATTATGTATTCAGATATAGATGAACAAGTAACTATTGAGAGAGACTGTGAGGCTATTCTAATTCCATTTGGCAATAAAATTACTTTAAAAAAAGGCGAAGAGGGACATATCACGCAAGCGCTTGGTGGCTCTTATACAGTTATGATTCGAGGTAATCTTGTTAGAATAGAAGGAATTGATGCTGATGCAATTGGAAAAATCCCTGAAGTTCAGCCATGGCTTGAAGAAACTGAAAGCGATGGAAAGGCAAATGAGAAAGCTGTTTGGGAGGCAATGAAAACATGTTACGATCCAGAAATTCCTGTGAATGTTGTTGATTTGGGGTTGATTTATTCTTGTGAATTAAATGATAATCAAAGTGGCGGTTCAAATGTAGAAATAAAAATGACGTTAACTGCGCCTGGCTGTGGAATGGGGGATATGATAGCGAGTGAAGTGAAACAAAAAATAGAAGGAATTCCTGGGACAGCAGATGTTAAAGTCGAGCTTGTTTGGGATCCGCCTTGGGACAGAGACATGATCAATGAATCTGCAAAGCTCCAGCTGGGCATGCTTTAATGCTCAATACCAACCATATTAGAAAAGAATTTCCTATTTATCAGGAAAGAGAAGGTTTAGTATATCTTGATTCAGCATCAACAACCCAAAAACCGCAATGTGTTATTGATGCAGTTTCATCCTTTTATTCTAACTACAATGCTAATGTTCATCGCGCGCTTTATGAAATAGGCGAAAAAGCAACCAACGAATTTGAAAGCGTTAGATTAAAAATAAAAAAATTTCTAAACGTACCTGATTCACATGAAGTAATCTTTACACGAAGTTCGACAGAGTCAATAAATCTAGTAGCATATTCATGGGGCATTAGCAATCTCAATAAAGATAATGGAGTTTTAGTTACTGAAATGGAGCATCATAGCAATCTGGTCCCATGGCAAATAATTTCAGAAAAAACCTCCTCTAAATTAAGATACCTTCCTTTAGAAAAGAATGGAACGCTTGATTTGTCTTCTATTGAAATGGACTTAAATGAAATTGGTTTACTAGCAATGGTTCATCAGTCCAATGTTTTTGGTACAATTAATCCGATATCAAAAATTGTAGACTTTGCAAAATCTAAAGGAGTTCTAACGCTAGTTGACGGAGCTCAAGCAGTTCCGCATTTTGCTGTAGATATTTCTAAAATTGATTGTGATTTTTACGTTTTCTCTGGACATAAAATGGTGGGACCAACTGGCGTAGGCGTTCTTATTGGAAGAAAAACAATTCTTGAAAAAATGGATCCTTTCTTAGGTGGTGGTGAGATGATTAATAACGTAACTATGGACAAATCAACGTGGAATGAAATTCCATGGAAATTTGAAGCTGGAACACCAAATATAGCGCAAGTCATTGGGCTTGGCAGAGCAATTGAGTTTATTGAAAGTATTGGTATAGAAAATATCCAGCAACATGAAGATCAACTTCTAAAGTACGGTATTGACGAATTGTCAAAAATCGATGGAATGGAATTGTATGGAAATCCTTCAAACAGAGGCGCAGTAATTCCATTTAATATCCAAAATATTCATTCTCATGATTTGGCAAAGTTCCTAGATACTGATAAAATATGTATACGTGCAGGTCATCATTGCGCACAACCAATTATGAATGTGCTTGGAATCTCAGCATCAGCTAGAGCCAGTTTTTATCTGTACAATGATGCAAGTGATATTGATAAGCTTGTTAAAAGCATTGTAAAAACTGCGAAAATTTTAGCATAATTATTTCTTAGTTTCTATCTGATTCCTACAGCACTTAAAGGAGAGCATAATGAGTAAAAAAGACAAAGAATCAAAAAAATATAAATATTTAATAACTATGCGATGGTATGTAGAAACTGATGAAAAACTAGTAGCGGGTGCATCTGAAACAGATAAGAAACTTATTGATTTAGTTCAACGTAAAGCTGATGGTAGGCCTGCATGCAAAAGTTGCCCCACTCGTAACTATGAAGGGTATGCTATCTTAGATTATCATCACTTTATGGGTGACAACAAAGAAGTCTACATGTCTTCAGATAAAATTGTAGACTAAAATGGAAACCGTTCACCTAGATGATTTTCTCGTTGACGGAATTCTAAAAGAAAAACCGTTTAGAGAAAAAGTAAAGCAAACTGATTGGAGTATTTTTAAAAATAAGCGTGTGCTTATTAAAGGTTGTACTGATGTTCCTGTACCCACTTGGGCCTACCTAATTATTACGGCCCATCTTTCGCAAAATGTAGAAAGAATATATTTTGGGGAGCTGCGCTCTGCGGTTAAAATCTATAATAGAAATCCTAAGTAAGTTCTAGGATTGAAAAAAATAGTCAAACTTTAAAAATATAGAGTTTGATTTTGACTGGCTCCATTCTCCATCTTGATCCGAATAGTAGTTATTATCATTTAAATTATAAACGACGTATAACAAACTACCAGGTTGATATTCCCATCGATAAACGAAAGTGCCTCTTTGGTTATTTATTTCAAAATTCCTGTTCTCAGAATAGTTAAAACTGCTAGTTTTAAATGAATTCTGCTCATCAAGCCTATAATAATCCTCATAATTCATATCTACATTAAAAGGTTGATAGAATGCTTCAAAAGTCATTCGCGAATTAAATGCAATGTTCATTCTCAACTTTGTATTGGTTTGACTTCTTTTGGTTTTCGCATAAACAATATCGTATCTACCATTACTATCAGAAAATTTGCCATCGCTGCCATCAACAATGTCAACCCATTGCATAAATCCTGGTCGGTTCTCAACAGATGAGTTAATTGAGAAGCTAATATTGTTTGTAGGCTTTAGCGTTAATCGAACTCCCGACTCAGTTTGATCTCCCCGCGAATTATTGTCAATTCCATCACCAACATTAATCTTGTAAAAAGGCCTGATAATATACCTCTTTCTCTGATCGGTAGAGAACCAGATATTCAATCCCCTCCAAGCTTCATCTTTAATTATAAATGCGCGTGAATCACGATAAATGTCATCATCAACATATGTTTCAGGATTAATTTCAACCTGCATTCCAAGATTCCAATAATTAGTGAACTTGTTTTCGAAGTCAATTTCAAGATTGTTTCTGGTTATCATTCCATTGTGGAGACCAGAAAGCCATAGCCTTACGCTCACATCTTGGTTCAAAAATATACCTTTAGGTTGATCTCTTCTTAAAGAAACACGTACTCCAGAATACCAATTATTATTCTTTTGTTGAAATCCCATCGCATTAACATTCCACTTGTCATCTGAGAATCCTGCCCATGTTGCTATCTCCCAAAAAGTTGGATCCCTATAGCTTAATCGCAAACGACCCGCATAACCATTCTCTTCATTGATTGTAGTAGCATATTCACCTGTAAATTCGAGCTTATTATCCATAAGGTTCAAAAGCCAATCGCCTTTAAAGCTTGATGCTTTAACATTGTGACCGTTTCGGTGGAGGTCTGTGGCCATAAATCCGACTGTTGACAGGTCATTGAGTATCGGCTTTGTAAACCTACCAACAAAATAGTTCGAATAAGGTTCAAGCAAAAATTGATCTTTTTTAACCGCACCATTGAGATCATATTCACGTGTACCATATTCCTCACTAGTTACTGCATTGATAATACCATACTTAATTCCAGATTCTGTTTGGCCTAAAACCTTTGCGGCTGATAAAATGGTTGTTTCATTAGGCTGATCAACTATATCTCCGGAGGAAGGTTCGTTGAAGTTTGGGCGGCGACCGATTCTTCTAGAATTAAAGATTCTAAGCCAGCTATTAAAAAAACTAGCTCCTTGAACAAAGAATGGACGTTTCTCTTCTAAGCGCGTTTCAAATGCCGATAAATTTAGAACTGAAGGGTCTGCTTCAACCTGTCCAAAATCGGGATTAAATGTCATATTTAATGTTGCGGTAGATGTCAAGTTATAGCGTAAATCTAAACCTACATTCCCTTGATTATTTAATTCATCAGATTGCGTTTGTCCTGCTAATATATATGGTACCAACTCAAGATTTTTTGGTTGAGGAATATTTTTGATTCCATTAATAGCTCCATAATAAGGAACGGTATTTTTTACACCTTTCGATCTTCCTGGCCAATGAATCTGCTCTTGTTCTTTAAAGTATCCCCTCTGAAAGGTTCCGCCCCATGTTTGTATTTCATCTTTAGAAAATTGAAATACATTGAATGGAATTCTAATTTCAGCTGACCAACCTTCAGAATGTATTTGAGTCTTGCCGTCCCATACTGCATTCCAGCTTATATCATACTTGTCTCTCCACCCTCCGCTCTCATTAATTGAAACATCTAACTGAACTTCTGCAGCAGTTAACATAAACCAGTTTCCAGTCATGTCATCGTTATTAGAGTCAATACCAAAACCAACCCAATCAACATTCTTTTCAATTGCTTCATAATCATCTCTTCTGCTAATTCTATCCATTATAGAAGTCGGGTCTGGATCATAATTCTGAAAAGCTATATACACATAGTTATCGTCATATAAAACTCTTACTTCTGTCTCAACGCTAGGAGATTCAAGATTGTATGGTTCGTATTGAATAAAGTCATCTAATACTATAGCGTTTGCCCATTCTGCATCATCAAGATTTCCATCAATTTTAGGAGATGAATTTGTTCTGACAGCGCTTATAGATTTAAACTTCAATGCATCAGAGTCAATCTCTGAGGAGTTCGCAAACAACGCACTTATCAACAAAACACCAATAATTGGTGTAAAATTAATTTTTTTGAACATTTTTTAAATTCTTTCCGCAACGAGTTCGGCAATGTCATAAACTTCCATATTCTCATCTTGCCCGGTAACTTTTCGTCCGTCTTCCATCATAATCATGCAAAAATTACATGAGGTTGCTACTTTCTTTACACCGGTTTCAATGGCTTCTTCAAATCTTTCAACGTTTATGCGCTTACCTTGTTTTATTTCATACCACATATTACCACCTCCAGCACCACAACAAAAACTATCTTGTTTGTTCCTGGGCATTTCTTGTATTGTGGCTTTTTCTGACAAAACTGATTGTAGAACATCACGCGGAGCATCGTACTCACCGTGATGTCGACCTACATAGCATGCATCATGAAACGTAACATCTTCCTCAAGAGAAGCTTCTGGTTCAATTTTGCCATCTTTAATAAGATCCGAAATAAATTCTGAATGGTGAACAACTTCAAGGTCTGTTCCAATTTCTGCATAATCATTTTTTAATGTTGTTAAACAGTGTGGGCACTGCGTCACAATCTTCTTAACATTATACTTTTCAAAGTTTTGAATATTTTGGTCAGCTTGCATTTGAAATAAATACTCATTACCAATTCGTCGAGCTGAATCACCTGTACAGGTTTCTTCATTACCAAGAATTGCAAAGTCAACGTCGGCCTTTTTCATTATTTTTGCAACAGACCGCGAAATATCCTTACCCCTATCATCGTATGCTCCTGAGCATCCTGCCCAATATAAATATTCAGCAGACCCTTTTTCTCGCATGACGGGAATATCCATTCCTTCTGTCCACTTTTCCCTATCTTGCGAAGACATACCCCATGGATTCCCGTAATTTTCGATTTTATCAAAGACCTCCATCGCCTCTCTGGGGAATTTGCTTTCCATAAGTACTAAATCCTGACGCATTCTAAGGATGTCAACCATCGGCTCATTCCCTACCGGACAAGCTTCAAGACAAAACCCGCATGTTGTGCAGGACCAAGCTGCTTCCTCTGAGAGCATCCATTTTGAAAGAGTATCAAGACTTTCAGCTCCACTAGAAAATTCTTTCATATTGTCATTATAGTAGTAACGTTTATTTATCTCAAGTGCGGCAGGCGATAACTCTTTTCCAGTTTGATATGCAGGGCATATATCTTGACATCGATTGCACATAATACATGCATATCCATCCAGAAGTTCTTTTTGAGGTAGGTGTTCAAGTTTTGATGCTCCAAATTGTTCAATATTTTCATCTTCTAAATCCATTATCTCTAAAGTTGTCATGGATCTGCGCTTGGTTTCTGCCATATAATTAAGGGGGGCCATAAATAAATGAGCGTGCTTAGAGTATGGAAAATACGGCGTGAATAGTAAAATCAATCCAAGTGCCATCCACCAAGAAAAATGCTCTCCAAATACCAGCATATCATATGGTAGACTGCTCCAAAATGTAGCAAGCATTGTTGCGCCAGGCTGACTCCAATCCGATCCATGCAATGCAACCTCAAAAGAAGCACCAACAAATCGAAAACCAACGTGAAGAATTATAAATAATCCTACAATCAGTGAATCTCTTTTAATCCCTTTTTTTGCCGTTTCGCTAAGCATTACTGGATCATTGGTAATGAGACGCTTATCTTTTAGAGCAAATCTGCGAGCTAGAAAGAATAGAACGCCCAATAAGACAACAATACTAAAACTATCTACAAAGAATCGATAAACATCCCCAAAGAAGTTATTGGGTAGAAACTTAAATCCTGGAATCATACCGTACATAATGTCAATTACATTAACTAAAAGATATAATGTAAAACCCCAGGCGACTCCTGCATGAATAGCCCCAATAGCCGGTCGAGTTTTAAAGAGCGTTTTTTGACTAATAAAAACAGCTAGGCCTTTTGGCCAGTTCTTAAGAATTGACCTCCAATTTAAGGGTTGTGTTCCCCTTGATATGATTTTAAACATTCCAGTAAAGGTTATATAGGATAAGCCCATTGAAAAAATAACGAGCAAAATAAACGCGATGCGTTCTATCGCAGTTAGCATTAATCTATCTCAGTGCTTCTGTCAATTTTGGAACAATTTCTAGTACATCACCTACTACTCCATAGTCTGCAAGCTCAAAAATTGGAGCATCTGGATCCTTGTTTATAGCAACAATATTTTTTGCACCCTTCATCCCAACAACATGCTGGATAGCTCCCGATATTCCTAAAGCTAGGTACATTTTAGGGGCGACAGACTGTCCTGAGCTCCCCACTTGATGAACAGATGGAAGCCAGCCTGAATCTACGACAGGCCTCGATGAAGAGAGATCAGCGCCTATAGTTTCAGCGAGATTTTTAGCTATGGGAATATTCTCCTGCTTGCCTATTCCTCGTCCAACGGATACAATTAAATCCGCTGATGTTAAATCTAAGTCTTCACCTGACTCCTTAAATGGCTCCTCTGATTGTGTTTTAATAATTGAAGCGTCAAAGGATATGTCATAATCTTCGATCTGCGCACTTCCCAAAATAATGTTATCTGAATTAAACGCTGCTGATTGAAAACTTATAAGATATGGTGGCTTACAATTGGGTACAATGCTTGATAGTAGCTTCGCATTATACATTTGTTTTGTAGATGTTGTTAAATTTTCATCAACTTCAAATGCTACACTGTCTGCTAAAAAAGGTTTCATTAGTTTTGCGCTTAATTTTGGAACGTAATCGCGAACCTGATAGCTGTGACCAAAGAATATATATTTTGGTGATTCGCGCTCAATTACCTGTTTTACAACTTCTGTATAACCATCAGATGAGTAGGATGAAACGAGATCATTTTTAACTTTAAGCACTCTGTCCAAATTATATTGTGAAGCTTCGGATGACAAATCATCTGCATTAATACCCATTACTAAAGATGCAACGCTAAGGTTGTGAGAATTTGCAAGCACCTGCGCACCCACAATTGCCTCTAAGCCTAAGCGATGAATCTTACCATTTGAATCCTCAAGAACTACTAAAATATCCATTAAAAATTCCTATGCTATTTTGATTTCATTTTTTAAAACATCCACAAGCTTTTCAACAATATGCTCTATTGAACCTTCAATCATTACCGTCTCCTTGGAATTGCTAGGGGAATACAATCTTTTAATACTTTGAAAAGTATCCATATCATCAAATTCTACTTCATTGATTTCTTTCTTTTTGGCACCCATTATACCCTTCAGAGATGGATATCTTGGCGTGTTGCAACCAGATTGCACGCTTATGCTAGCTGGCAATGTCATTGTTATCCATTGGAAATATCCAGACTCAAGTTCGCGTTTAACTTTAATTTTTTCACCAATAACTTCTGTTGACATCGCTAAAGTCGCAGTAGACATATTTAGCATTTCACCGAGTATGACTCCTGTTTGACCAAAACCTAAGTCGTCAGATTGAAGACCTGAGAATATAAGGTCAAATTTCTCATCCTTCATTATACTGGCTAGCGCTGATGCTGTCACTAATGGATCAGAATATGCGCTAGAATCTGTATTAATATGAATTGCGCGGTGAGCCCCTTTAGCTAATGCTTCTCGAATAGCTTTTTGTACTCGCTGAGGTCCCATACTGATAATTACAACTTCGCCCTCATCGCGTTTGTCGCATATTTGAAGCGCCTCTTCAATTGCGTAATTGTCGCTTTCGTTTGTAATGTAAGTAACTTGACTTTCATCAAGGCCTTTTTCAGAAGAATTAATATTGAGCGATGATTCCGATCCTGGTACTTGCTTAACTAACACTGCAATTTTCATAAAAACTTACTTTCAATATTTGATATATGTAACTTTAAAAAGATACTACAAATTACGTATTTACTGACTATTTAATTAAGCTAAAAAATCAATTTTTACCAGTTTGAAAAAATATTTGCCACTTTTGTAGTTAAGCTGTACTTTTTGTGAGTTCAGAATGTTATATTCTGTTCTTATTATTACATTAAGTTTTAAAAATACACTTACAGAGGAGAGAAAAAATGAAAAGACTTTTATCAAAAGTTTTATTTCTATCTATATCAGCTACACTTCTTTTCACCGCATGTGAAGATGACGATGAGGGAGTAGTTAACGGCGACATTGTTGGAAGTTGGGAACTTGAAAGCTTAAACCTTTTATATGAAAGGGTAGTTAGTGTTCCTGCTGGTGAAGATCAAAATCAAGAATACAAAAATTATTTAGATTGGGATGCAAATGGTGATGCAGCTACTGCAGCCTATTTCCAAGCAATTGGAGATGCAGCTCGTCTAGGCGCTACTTTTAGTACTGTAGATATCAAAAACGGGGATAACATTCCTGGGTTTCCTAGGACAACTGCATTAACTAGTCCAGCAGCACTTGCTGGTTTTGGTGTAAGTCTTCTTTTGCAAATCGATGATGCTGCCAAAAGAGGTGAAGGGGCAACATATAAGATTACAGGAACTTACCCAACAATTAGACAAGCTGATTGTCAAACTACAATTACAGTAGCTGCTATTACGGATCAAGGACTTTATGTCTCTGACTTTGATAGAGCTGGAGCTGAAAAACCTGGTAACTTTATGATAACTCCAGACCCAACATTGGGTGGAGCGGTACTTCCTCCTTTCTATACTGGAACTTATTCGGTTGGTGAGCACGTTCATGATGGAGAAACTGAGAAAGTATTGTCTATCGATTATATTGATGAAGATGGCCATGATGTAAGATATGCAAACGTACAGGATAGTTGGAGTGAAGCGGATGACAGAGTTATTACTGGATATAATCTTCAGTTCAATGATGCTGATGGTAATATCGCCACAGCTGACCCTAATCCAGCGGTTTTAAATCCAGCTTATAAAGGTGGATATTTTAAATCTGAAACTCTGTTAAATTCAAATTACAGCTACCAAATGACCTTCTATTTTTATAATGCTGGTTTATCATTAGCAGCGCAACTTGCTGATGCAAAGAACCCGCTTACTGATTTAGATGGTGATGGATCTATCGGAGTTACTGATATGGTTATGTTCATGCACTATGATAATCTTGCTGGTGGTGGTGGCGTAACTCCATTAGGCGTCCCTTTTGCTAATATGGTAGATAGCTCAGATCCTAATGCACCAAAGATTGTTGACGATAGTGGTACAGTATTCTCTGGAGCTAATCCAAACGCAGGTGGAAAAATGTATTTTGCAACCCGTGAAGGACTATGTGTCCCAACAAACGAGATTCTTACTGTAGAATCTGAGTGGGCTGCACACGAAGAATAGACTAAGACGTTTTAAGTGTATTTAAAAAAAAGGGGCAATCACTGGTATTGCCCCTTTTTTTAATTTAAAACTCAAATGAAAAAATTCCTCCTCTATCCCCTGTTATATATAGGCTCAATTTTTGGGCAATTTTCAGTTACTGGTAAAATCTCTGATAAAAAATCTCGCTCTCCCCTCCCTGGCTCCAATGTTGTATTAATTGGTACAAATCTAGGCGCTGCTACTGATGCAGATGGCAACTTTGAAATAAACAATGTACCTAGCGGTGAATATGAAATTATGGCAACATTCATTGGATACGAGAATTTTAAAACTAATATTACTGTAAGCTCAAACAGTGCTGCTACTTTTCAGAATATGAATATTCAATTATCTGTGTCCGCGATTCAGCTTCAAGAATATGTTGTTACTGCCAGCAGAGGAAAGCGGGAAAAAATAACGGATGCTCCAGCTGCAATTTCTGTTATCTCAGAGTTAAAGATTCGAAGTGAAAGTAACCCTAATTTGGGCGATTATTTTAAAAATATAAAAGGTGTTGATTTTACCGCTTCCGGTATGGACAGTTATAACTTGAGCGCAAGGGGCTTTAATTCTAGTTTTTCGAGTAGGCTACTGACTTTGACCGATGGAAGGATGGCTAATGTACCATCCTTACGATTAATTGCATATAACACTATTCCAGTTACATCTGACGATGTTAGCCAAATCGAAGTTGTGCTTGGCCCATCTTCTGCATTATATGGCCCTAATGCTCACTCGGGCGTAGTTAATATAATAACAAAGAGGCCTGCAGAATCTTTAGGAACTGTGATTGGGTATACTACAGGAACCCGAGAATTTAATAAAGCGCAAGTTCGACATGCCGGTAAGCGTAATAATTTTAGTTATAAAATGTCTGCTGTTAATTTTACAGCACACGATTGGAACTATATTGAAGATGATGAAAAAAAAGAACACTATCGTCAATGGAGAGTTGATGGCTTAGATGGGGATGAGCTTGATGATCTTTTTGATTCTGGAAATGCCACATGGGATGGATGGAATATTAATGTTGACCGTGATGGAGATGGTGCAATTGATACAACATATCTCAAAGAAGATAATATTTTAACAGATTCTAATCTTGATGGGCTTGATGATCTGCCAGATTTTGATATAAAAAACACACGTTTCGATTTACGTTTTGACTATGATTTTTCCGAGGATCATTTTGTCAGTCTTAATATAGGACACGCTAAAGCTACAAATATTAATATCACTGGAATTGGTAGATACTTAGCGTATGATTGGATTTACAATTTTTACCAAGGACGCTGGATTTATAAGAACTGGTTTGCGCAAGCTTATCTAAATACTAGTAATTCTGGCTTAACACGAAATTTACGTAATGGTGAAATTGTTCGAGATGAATCAAAATTCTTTCATTTTCAATTTCAACACTCAACCAACTTCAAGAGATTGCTTGATACGCAATTTGTTTGGGGTGGTGATTACCAGCGAACTATGCCAGAAACTTTTGGAACTATTTTACCAGATGGTACTGGGGGTAGAAGGCCAATAAGTTTTCGACGCGATGGAAAAGATAATGATAATGATGGAAAGATTGATGAGTGGGATGAGCTTTTTGTTACCAATGAGTTTGGTGTATATGCACAATCTCAGACAAAATTAACCTCTTACCTTGAGTTAGTTCTAGCTGGAAGAATTGATCTTCACAGCGGGTTAGTTGATGATAAAGACGGATTTAATTTTATAAATGATCCGCTTGACGGAAGCACGGTAAATTATATTCCACAAATATCACCCAAGATAGGCCTTCTGTTGAAGCCAAGTGAAAACCATACCTTTCGTCTCACATCAGCCAAAGCATTTAACACACCAACATCTCAAGGGTTGTATCTCGATGTAAAAGCGGCGCAATATAGTATTTTTTCTGTTATGGCAAGAGGAAATGCAGATGGTTATTCGTTCTTTAGAGATTCTACTGATAATTTGATGTACTGGGATGTGCGAGCTAATTCTAAAACTGAGTTTCAACTTGCAAAAGTACCAGATGGAGCTATGCTTTATATACCTGCAGTGCTAGGTCGTCCTGGAACAGAAGTAAATGCTGACGATTATCGAAGTATTAGTAAAATTGAGTCAGAAACTGTTTGGACCCATGAGTTTGGTTATTCAGGAATTGTATCTGATATGTTTCGATTGACTTTTGATATATACAATAGCACTTACTCAAGCTTTGTAAGCGACCTTACATTTATAACTCCTGTTGTGTTGGACACTTCAAAGAATGGCTGGTACGGTGTTGATAATCCTGATGCGGAAATTATGGGTGTTGTTCCAACGATGCAACGAAGTAATTATGTTGATGGGGGCGATGGTGTGATTGGAAGTAGATATATTCCTTACGGTAGTGCCGAATGGAATGATATTCTTAATATAACTGTTATTGCAGGAGCAAACAGTGAAAGATCAAATTTATGGGACCTTTCACAAGCGCAAAGACAAGGATCATGGATGGACGTTAATCAAAATGGTGACACTCTTGGTGCGTACATCACAGATGATAAATGGCCCATCTCTCCACCAATTGTATTTACCAACATTAATTATGGCAAAGTTAGCCTTTGGGGTATGGATGCTAGCGTGTATGCGTTTTTATCAAAAAATATAACTTTTGACCTAAATTTTTCTTTCATCGGCAAAGACAAATTCTACAATCGGTTAACTAGGGGATATGATCCAATTAATGCGCCAAAATTCAAACTAAATGGTAAGTTGGCATATATTGCAAAAGACGGTTTATTTGGAAACATTGGAGCAAGGTACATTCCCGAATTCGAGTGGTCTTCAGGAGTCCATTTTGGAATCATAGATAGTTATGTTGTTCTTGATGGTATGGTGGGCTATAGATTTAACGAACGATACGATTTACTATTAAACGTGAACAACATAAATGATAATCTCCATAGAGAGATTATTGGTGGGCCCAAGCTCGGTAGACAAATTACATTAAAGTTTAACGCCAAATTCTAATACAGTAAGCTCCTCTATTGACCTACTTATCAATGGATACAATTACTCTACCGGTTTGCTTTCCATCATAAATTTTTCTTAACTCAAAGCCTAAGTCGTTCAATCCAATTATTTTGCAATACTTTTCAATATCGTTGAGCATCCATTCATCTGATATTTTTTCCCATAGCGATTCTTTTTGATCAAGGCTTCTCTCAGCTGAATCAACCCCAAGTAATCTATTTCCTCTTAAAATAAAGGGGAAAACACTTGTGGAAAAATCGGGGCCGCCAACATTCCCACAGCAGGCGATCGCACCATTTCGTTTTAAACATGTAAGTAGCCCAGACAATACTTTCCCTCCTACGACATCAACCCCTATATCGTAAATACCTTTTGAAAGTGGATGGCGGAATTTTTCCACTAATTCATCTCGAGTAAGAATAGTGTTAGCACCAATCTCCCTAAGAAATTCGTTGGAATCTCTTTTTCCCGTTACCGCCGTAATTTGAGCACCCAGTTTGGAAAGTAGTTGAATTGTCACCGAACCTACTCCACCTGTAGACCCTGTAACGATGGCTTGATTATTTTTAATACCACAATTTTTATTTAAAAGATCTATACAGAGAACAGCAGTCAGGCCTGCGGTACCAAATGCCATAGCATATTTTAATGAAATTGCCTCAGGAAGTCTTACTACCCACTCAGCTGGTACCCGGACGTATTCTGAAAATCCACCAGAAGTGTTCATTCCTAAATCATAGCCTGTAACTATCACTTTATCATTTATAGAAAACTTTTCGCTCTTTGATGAAACAACTATTCCAGCAGCATCAATACCGGGTGTATGTGGGTATTTTTTTGTTACACCTTTATTTCCAATTGATGAAAGCGCATCTTTATAATTCAGAGATGAGTACTTTACCTTTATTGTAATTTCGTTAGGTGGGAGATCGTCAAATTTTTTTGTTTCTATTTGACCAGAAAAGACACCATTTTTACCTTCTCTCACAATGTATGCTTTAAAATTATCAATCACAGTATTCCCATCTTTTTACAAATCACCTGCAACATAATTTCATCAGTGCCACCTGCTATCGAAGTAAGTCTTCCATCTCGATAGACTTTGGATGCAGGGTTTTCCCATGTGTATCCCATTCCACCCCAGTACTGTAAACAAATATCTGAAACTTCTCTAGATAATCTACCGCTCTTTAATTTTGCCATGGATGCTAGATAAGTCATATCTTCACCTGTCATAAATAATTCACATGCTTGATATGAAAGGGCTCTCAATGCCTCAACCTCAGTTTGTAACTCTGCCAATCTAAAATGTATATGTTGATTTTCTATGATAGATTTACCAAAAGCAGGTCTGTCCTTGCAATACTCGATTGTAGCTTTAATACACTTCTCAAGTACTGCAATTACGCTCACTGCTAGAAAGAGCCGCTCTTCTTGCAGCTGTTGCATTTGAATATTAAAACCTTCTCCCTCATTACCAATGCAATACCTTTTAGGGACTCTAACGTCCTCAAAATATACAGGAGCTGTATCAGAGGTTAACTGACCCAACTTCTCAATCTTATTTCCTACTTTAAGTCCCGATGCAGAGGCAGGTACCAAAACTAATGATTTATTTTTGTGAGGGCTATCATCGCTAGTATTTACTAATGTACAGAAAAAATCCGCTTGTTTTGCGTTTGTGATCCACATTTTGCCACCATTGATTATATAATCATCACCATCTTTTCGCGCTGATGTTTTAATTGCCGCAAGATCAGATCCAGCTCCTACTTCACTTAATGCAAGGGCAGCTACGTATTCTCCTTTTATCGACGGTTCTAAAAATTCTTTTTTTAGCTCGTCGCTTCCAAAGCGATCTATAGATGGTGTGGCCATATCGGTATGAACACCTATAGCAGTAATTATCCCTAAATCCCATGCATGCCCTAAGCCTTCCGCAAATGCAAGACCGTAACTATAGTCGAGTCCCATACCTCCTGATTTTGGATTCTTAGTTATTCCCAATAAATCAATTGAGCCTAATTTCTTAAAAACAGAATGTGCAGGGAACATTCCCTCTTTTTCCCATTCTTCAATAAAAGGGTGTATCTCATTTATAGCAAAATCACGCACTGTATCAATTAACGCGCGATGTTCTTCTTTGTATATCATTAATTTTTCCTTTGTTACATGGTATTCTAAATGATGATACTGGCCATACCAGAAATTTTTTTTTCATTGTTTTGATTATTTACTTTTAGCTGGACCTTGTAAACTATGTTCCCACTATTATCCTCACTTCTTTCGATTATTTTTCCTGAGCATGATAGTTCATCATTAATAGAAGTCATAGAAATAAATTTAGACGAAAAATCCTTTAAGCTTGATTGAGGAAAAGTATTGGTCAGCATTCTCCCTAGGTATGCCATTACTAGCATACCATGTGCAATTACATCAGGCAGTCCATGTTTTTGAGCGAACTCTTTATTGAGATGTATAAGGTTAGGATCACCTGAGGCATCAGCATACCTTTTTAAAGATTCTTTAGTTACTAATTCAATATTTAGAGGTAATATCTGATCTCCGACCTCAAATTTAGAAATGTCGCTTACCATTATCTGATTGCTAGAGTTGAGACTGATTCTGCAACTTTAATATTATTTTGATTGGTGTATATTGAACGAAAATCTATGAATGTTATGGAACCATTTTTCTTATAATAGATATCTTCAATTTTATTTTTCATTCGAATTTCATCTCCAGCATATACCGGATGATAGTAGGTATATTGCTGTCCAGCATGTAAAACGCTACTTAATCGAACATTTATTTTATCTAGATATTCATATGGATTGTCTTGCTGCATAGCAATGACGGTTAAGAATGTTGGGGGTGCAATAATTGTTGTATAGCCATTTTCTTTTGCTATCTGCTCATCATAATATATTGGATTTACTTCTTCAGTGGCTTTAGCAAATGCTATCAACCTGCGCTTACTTACTTTATACGCGATAGAAGGATATTCTTTGCCAATAATATTGTTACTTAAAACAGTCTTCCCCATTATCTATCATTCTATTTAAAAGTTTTGGCGGACAAAATCTTTCGCCATGCCTATCGCATAAGATATTAGCACGGTCGCGAAACTCTTCAAGACCGTAATTATTTATGAATTGAATGACCCCACCAGAAAATAATGGAAATCCCCACCCGAAAATACTTCCTATATTTGCATCGGCAGCTGACGTTACAATTTTTTCCTCAAAACACCTTACAGCTTCGATCGATTGTGAGAAATAAAAACG
>CETL01016153.1_pt1 | contig 22084 bp, 13 predicted proteins | sample 356371 | NCBI WGS metagenome assembly CETL01 (sample SAMEA2622518, study PRJEB7988) | marine metagenome | biome: marine biome (ENVO:00000447); feature: surface water layer (ENVO:00002042); material: "saline water (ENVO:00002010), including plankton (ENVO:xxxxxxxx)" | depth 5 m | reverse complement strand
ACATCATCACAGATACCATCAGTATCTACATCATCACATGCTGCGTTAACTACCACAGTTCCAACCATTCCATTTGCTGCATGCGATCCAATACTACAAATATATTCATATGTTCCTGGAACTGAAAATGTATAGCTTCCAATTGTACATGGTCCTGAACAAGCAGGAAGTGAAAAAATATCTGGCCCGGAGGTAACCACAACATCATGAAAACCTCCATCGTTAACCCATTCTACTGTTTCATCAACTTCAATCTCTAATGTATTTGGAGTATAATAATAAGAACCTGAATTAACAACGTAGTCTGCACCAGGTTCCTCTATGCTATGATACCCCAAATAGTCCCATGTGTTAGAATCATAAACTGACCATTCACACGTTTCAGCTGCAGATGAAAAAACCCAATCATTACCTTCTGATATATTAGGATTTCTTACTAATGTATTATCTTTTGTATCTCCCAAACCACAAACATCCCATGCTGAACCTGGGTCACCATTAAAATCTCCTATCCAGTCTATACATTCATAACTATCTTGAGAGCCTTTAGCTAAACACATTCCATCATCTCCATTGCTCATATATGTGTAGGTTTCATCGCATTCTGCCAAGATTAATTCATCAGAAGAAGTATGACAGACAACATAAACATCTCCAGGTCCTACTGATGCACCAACTTCAAAATTATTCCAATATTCATATACACCGATATTAGTTGGAGCATTACTTACAGTTGGATAAGCATAATCATATAGGTATACTACTTGGTCTGTTGGATTATAAATCTCTATATATTTATTATTACTGGATCCTTCAGCATATTCTGAAAAAAATAAATCTGATGAAAAGCTAAAAGATAAAACTATTGCAAAAATTAACGTAAAACGGGCTAGTTTTAACATTATTTCCTCCTATTTAAATATTAGTTAAAATAACTTTCGAAAATCTTTTTTTACACGCAAGGTTAGTGCAAAAATTTACATTCCAAGAACCAAAAATAAAAGATAATTTTATTAGTATTTTTATGTAAAATCATTAGTTTTAAAAGTATTTTTAGTAACGTATTCTAAATTTTAATTATATCTATATGCAAAATCATATTTTATATTCATTCAGAAGATGTCCTTATGCAATTAGAGCAAGAATGGCAATTTCATATTCTAACATAGAAGTAGAACTAAGAGAAATATCTCTTAAAGACAGGCCAAAAGAAATGTATGAAGTATCAGCAAAAGGTACTGTCCCAGTTTTGATTACTAAAAATAAAAAAATTATTGATGAAAGTTTAGATATAATGATTTGGGCTATTAATCAGAATAAAAGACAAAATTTACTTAATAATAAAAATGAACTTGAACTAATAAGTGGTAATGATTTTGAATTCAAACAATGGCTAGATAAATATAAATATCATGTAAGATTTCCTGATAAAACAAAAGAATTCTATAGAAAAAAATGCTGCTATCACTTAGACAGGTATGAAAAAATTTTAAGTAAAAGTAAATACTTATTAGGAAATTCAATAAAAATAACAGATTTAGCAATTTTCCCATTTGTAAGACAGTTTGCTTTTTCCGATATAAAATGGTTTAATTGTAATTATAACCACCTAAGAGATTGGTTAAATAAATTTATAGGTTCAAGTTTATTTAATTCAGTAATGCATAAATTTGAGGTATGGGATAGCAATAAAAAACCATTTTTAATAAATTTTAATAATTATAAAAGTTAATCTATGAATTCAGCAATATTAACAATTTCATGCTTATTATTTTTCTTAGCAGGATATAAATTTTACAGTAAATATTTATCTGAAAAAATTTTTGAACTAAGTAATGATGAAAAAACACCTGCGCATGATTATAGGGATAATATTGACTACATACCAACAAATAAACATATTTTATTTGGACATCATTTTACATCAATAGCAGGTGCCGCACCAATAATTGGGCCATGCATAGCAGTATACTGGGGCTGGCTACCAGCAATTTTGTGGGTTGTTTTAGGTACTGTATTTATGGGAGCCACTCATGATTTTAGTGCACTAGTGGTTAGTCTAAAAGAAAAAGGCAAATCAATAGCAGATATATCATCAACAACACTAAATAATAGAATAAGAATTATGTTTTTAATTTTTGTTATGTGCTTAACCTGGCTAGTCCTAGCTGTTTTTGCAAATGCTATCGCTGGGCTTTTTACGAAATATTCTACCGCCGTTTTACCAGTTAACATTGAAATTATAATTGCTATAATAATTGGTTACTTCATACATAAAAAAAATAAAAATGCATTTATACCATCAGTTGTTGCCTTAATAACATTGTATATTTTTGTATGGATAGGATCAAATAATCCAATTAATTTAGAGGTATTTGGCGTAAATCCAGAAAACGTTAAGTATTCATGGATTATAATACTTTTTATCTATTCAAGCTTTGCTAGTTTAATCCCAGTATGGATTTTACTACAACCTAGAGATTACATTAATAGCCACCAATTAATTGTTGGATTAAGCCTAATTTTTTTATCAATATTAATCATTCAACCTCAAATAAATGCACCAGCAATAACAAATATCGACAAAGGTCCTCCAATTATACCATTTCTTTTTGTTACAATAGCGTGTGGAGCAATAAGTGGCTTTCATGGTTTAGTTTCATCAGGGACTACATCAAAACAAGTAAATAAAATGAAAGATGCAAGAATTATAGGCTATGGAGCAACACTTGGAGAGGGTTCACTAGCACTAGCTGCAACAATAGCTGCTGTAGCAGGATTATCATTTGTAAATCAACAAATGTGTCTTCCATGGGAATGTGATTTCAATAGCGCTAAATCCAATGCTTTAAATGTATTCATTGAAGGCAGCAGTGGACTACTTCAACAGATAGGCCTACCAGGAGGAATATCAACAACCTTAATTGTTGTTCTGGTTGTATCTTTTGCTGCAACTACTCTAGATTCCGCTACTAGAATTCAAAGATATATCATTACAGAATTTGGTGATGCCACTAAATTATTTTTTTTAAAAAATAAAATAATAGCAACACTTCTTTCAATTGTTCCTGCTTATTTTATTGCAAATAATGATAGTTTAAGAAATGAATTATGGCAAACTTTTGGAGCCAGTAATCAAATGCTTGCTGCATTAACATTAATGATAATATCAATTTACTTTTTTAAAAAGGGTAAAAATATTATTCCATTAGTTATTCCAATGATTGTAATTAAAGCAATAACAATTTCTGCATTAATAATTAAATTTAATTCATCTACAACAATCCTGCTAAAGTCAATTAACGCCTTTTTAATAACTTTAATTTTCTGGATGATTATCGAAGGTTTATTATTTTGTTATAGAAAATTAAAAATATCTTCTTAACTCAATTGATTGTGGATTGCCTAATGCATTATTATCATGATTAATATTTCCAAATATTAGCATAAAATCATTTAATTTAAAGCTAAATCCATAAGAATAATCATTATAATCATTAGAACGACTGGTACCAAACATAAAATTAATAAACGGGAAGCTAGTTTGTAAACCTAATTTATAAATATTATTATTTTGATGATTTATAAAATCTATATAATAAGATAAATTCATAAAAAATATATCTGAACTTAAAATTTTCATTTTATCCGAAATGCCAATGCCAAAAAGAGGTTCAATTTTTTCTTTTTCATTTGAAGAATAATACTGACTTCCTAAGTTTTTAATTACATAGCCAATACTTAAATCATTATAAATTTCATGAGTTGCTCCTAAATCTAAAGCATAACCCCATGAATTATCAGTATAAAGTTTAGAATAATTTAATTTTATGTTTATACCTAAATTAAATTTTTGATTATTTGATATGTTAAACTTGGTTCCAAAATCAAATGAAAACCAATTTGCTGAAATATATCCTTCAGGATTAAAATCATTATCAGTATGAAATTCTATATCGTCAACTCCCATTGACTCAAAAGAGATAAAGCGATTTGATTGACCTTCAAAAATCCAAGTCGACTTTTGACCTTTTACGCCTCCAAGCCAAGTATTACTAGAAAATCCAAAATAGGGTTTTTCATAAGCAGACGGATTAATCCCAATATCAACGTTTCCTCCAATACCAGCTCCGGATAGAGCTAAAATATTTGCTTTTTGTGGAATTAATAAAGCATCTACTCCTAGGCTCCATAGGTTACTTAACATCGCTATAAAAGTATAAATTATTAATCTTCTCATTTTTTAAATATAAATGTAAATAAATGACTTGTCCCTTCATCAACTAAACCCATATCTACTGCATAGTCCATAGAAATATTTAAGTCATTTTTTGTTTTAAAAATATTTGTACCAAATCCAATTGAATAATTTAATTGATTATTTTTATCATTTAAACCTAATCTGTATTTCATATTATTAAATGTTAGTTCTAAACCAGTTTTGTTTAAAATTTTATCATAATCAGGCAAAAAATCTAATTGATACAAAATTAGACAGTCTTTAAAAAAAACACTTGCTAAACCTAATTTTACAATTAGTGGAAAATCTTCATCATAAGATATATTATCATCTCCATTTTGAATATCCCAGGAATATTTTGAATATAAATTTTCAAACATAATGCCAAATTTAATATTTGATAGATGTGAATATAATAAACCAAAGTCTAAACCAATACCATCAGCACTACTGCTTGAAATTTGATTCTTCAAAATCTTGAAATTAATGCCTGATAAGAAATCACCCAAATTTAATCCAAAAGAAAGCATAATATAACCTTCCCATGCATCATAAAAACCAGTTGAAACATTTCCAGAAGTCATCCCAGGTATATTTTTTGTTCCTATAGTATGTGAAGATATACCTATTGAAGCAATTGGTGGAGATGGGATTACTATCGAAAAACTTTGTATATATCTATCTAAAGATAAGTTAAAATAAGAAAAACCAAACTCAGTTTTTTTAACTAAACCTAAGAGAGCAGGATTTGTCAAAGGATTATACCCGTTATTATAATTTGCAGTTAATGCATTTGAAAGACTTATAGATCTTGCATTTGTTCCATATTGATAAGAACTACCTGTAATCCCACCCATTGATGAGTAAGATAGACCAAAAAATATAAATAATATGATTAATTTACTTTTCAATTAGAATTTAAAACTCCTAGTTTTTGCCAGTAAACATTACCATTAAGACTTAATTTACAAAAATAGACTCCATTATTAACTCTTCTACCATCTCTTGTTCTTCCATCCCAGCCACATGTTACCAATTCTCCATCTGCATCACAATCGTTTGTGGATAATGTTGTTATTCTCATCATATTAAAATCAAAAATTTCTAATTTTGGATTTAAAGAATTAGATTCCAATTTAAAAATAACAGGTGATTCATTGTCAATATAATAAGGATTTGGGAAAATAGTAAAATCATCATAATTAAATAATGGAGGTTGATAAAAATTATAATTATTTGTTATATCAGCTATGATCAAGCCTTTGGTTGTACCTATAAATAATCCATTTGAATCATTAACATGTGATGTATAAACTTTAAATTCGCTATTTTGTTCATTTTCAATAAATAAATTATCAAAAATCCATTGTGGAATTTCAATTTTTTCCCATTGAGATTCTTCAAAACATTCAGAACCAAATGTATAATAATTATAGCATTCAGAATCATTTACTGAAATGTCAGAAATTCCTAAAGGTGGATTACTTAAAGTCAAAGTTAGAAGAACTCCACAACCTGGTTCAATTCCAGGAAAATTTGCTGAAGCATCTAAATTGCCACCATAATAATCAGAATTATTTGGCTGAAACTCATCCCATATCCAAAATGGTAAAAACCCATCCCCTTCTATTAATAAAAAATTATTTTCATCCCTTAAAATATCTGCACCAATAATATCAAAATTTATAGCTTGAATAGTATTTATTGAATTATACAAAACCTGATACTGATTATTTCCAATATCATTAAAAAATAAGTAATTAAGTTCTAAATCACAGCCATCATTAATCTCATCTGAATTTAAATATTCACAATTCCCACTATCTACTGTTGCATTAAAATCATAATTATCAGCAGCAAAATCAGTACATCCGTAAATGAAAGGATTAATTTCAAATAAACCTTTAGATGTAGATGCGTATATTGCATCATCAGTGGCATCCATGCTATATGTCACTGCTCCAATACCCTGTTGTAATCCATCATCACTGAACCATGTTTCACCATTATCATCAGTATAGGTAAGTTTATGTGGAGTACTACTATTTGTTTCCCAAGTAACAGCCCATAATCTAGAAGATCCATCCTGAAAAAACTGTCTTTCAAATCCAGTGACCCAATTTGAAGGGATTGAAGTATTAGTATTTTCTCTAGTAAAGTGAACCCAATTAATACAATCCTCTGATACAATTTCTCCCCTATTAATACCAAATGCAGTTCCAACCCATATATAGTTAAAAAATTCATCAATATATACTGAAAAAGCCTTATGATTATCAAATCCAGTTATATCAACTGGATTCGCAAAATAATCTGACGGAATATTATCACAATTTTGATTAGGACTTTGATTAGCAGTATAAAAACAACAAGATTGATTTTCGCTTTGATCACATGTAAAATCACACGATAAATTATCTTGACCATCCATTGGAAGTGGTACTAATTCCCATGATGGATTTAAATCAGTATACTTAAAACGTTGAAGCATTCCTGCCCAACTTGTAGCATAAATATATTCGTATTCTAAATCAACATCAACATCATATGATACATTTTTAACTGCAGTTGTTATTGATAATTGATTAAAAGCATAACCATTCCAATACTTTGTTACGTATTGTTCATCTGATTGATCTACTGGCTGATTAATATAATTCCATGTATTTCCACCATCTAGAGACCATCCAATTCCAGTTCCCTCAGGTTCTTCAGATGTACCTATTACTCCAGAAACAACAATAAAATTTCCATTATCATAGGTTTTCAATGAAGGATTAGAACCCAAAGGCAAATTAGAATCTGAAATATAATATATATTATTTTCTATTTCATTAAGATTAGATGAATTTTGTATTAGCCCAACGCCTGACCCTGTACCAGCAATTATTGAATTATTTGGGCCAGATCTAATATCAACTATTCCTAAGCTAGGCCAACCTACTACTAATTCTCTTGATCGATAAGATTCATTATTGATACTTGGAGAAAAAGGTAGACCAGATAAGATATAATTAAATAAAGTAATGAATATTAAATTTCTGCAGTAATACATATCCATTCTTTCTTTCTTGAAATATTTTTTATTTCTTTCCCTGATTCTTCTAATGTATTAACTACATTACTTTTATCAGATAATAAAACACCTGAAATAATTAAGGTTGTTCCATTTTTTTTAATCATTGGAATAAGTTTTTTCAAAACATTAAAATTTATGTTTGCAAAAATATAATCAAATTCAATTGCTCCCAAATCAAAACAATCTTTAATTTCAAAATCAATATCACTAATTGTATTTAATTCTAAATTTTCATAAAAATTATTATTTGTTAGCAAGTCATTATCAATAGCATAAACTGATTTCGCATTCATTTTTTTTGCTAAAATTGATAAAATTCCAGATCCTGTCCCAATATCGATCACTGTTTTGTTCATTAGATCTTTTTTAATTATTTCTTCAATCATTAAAAATGTAGTTTCATGATGGCCAGTACCAAATGCTAAAGCTGGATTAATTATAATATTCATATAATTATTATCTTCTGGGTACCATTTTGGTATAATTTGTACCTTATTTGAAATAATAATAGGCTTAAAAAAATCCTCACAAGATTTATTCCAATTTTCTTCCTCAACAATACTCCAATTCCAATTAGTTATATGACTACTTTCATTAAGTTTTTTGCTAATACTATCTTCATAATTTTTTTTAAAATAAATTAATGAATTGTCATTATTTTCAGTAATTCCAGAGATTTCTTCATCTAAAAGAGAAATAAAAATCTCTCTTCTTTCTTTTTCACCACAAATTTCTAAACAATACCAAATTTGGCTATCTACCTGCATAGTCTTTTCTATAAATGTATTCCGTAACAACATTGCCTACTATTTTTAAAGTTTTTGCAGAACAGTTTTTTGGAGTATCTTGAATTGTATGCCAATAAGGATAATCAAAATCTATTATATCAATTGCAGGTATATAAGAATTTAAATAAAGAGCTCTATGATCATCATAAATAGGTCCTACTATATTAGTTTTAAATTCTTCGTATCCTAATTCATTTGCTAAACTCCATATTTCATTAACTAACCATGGAGCTTGAATATATGAGAAATATTCTATGGGGAATGATGGATCTTTATCAGCCACCATATCTAAACAAATTGCGTATCTAGGATAAGGATCAGGTATAACCTCGCAAAATTTTGTTGTTCCAATACAAAAATTTTCTAGTTCTCCATTTCTACCCATATCTTCTCCATCAACAAACAATAAATCTACACCTATATTTTCTAATGGAAATTCTGATAAGATTTCAGATAATACCATTAAAATTGAAACACCACTGCCACCATCATTTGCTCCTAAAATTGGTTTATCTCTATTTTCAGGGTTTTTATCCATATCTGCAATTTCTCTTGTATCCCAATGAGCCATAAACATCATTCTATTTTCAAGATTTTTATTAAATCTATATAAAAAATTTATTAGAGTTATTTCTTTTTCCTCATAAGGGTGTTTTAAATCATGTTTATAAATAATTAGAGTATCTCCATCTTGTTTTTTTAAAAAGTTTTCTAAATAATTTGCAAATTTCATCTGACCGTCGCTTCCAGGATAACGAGGTCCCATATCACATTGCTTTACAATATAGCTAAAAGCTTTTTCGCTATCAAAGTATGGTATTGACTGTGAAAATATAACAGTGGAAAAAACTATTAATAATTTAATTGCTAGATTCAAAACGTATCCTTATATCAAAACCAATATTGTAATCTGATTTTTGGTTAGTTGTATGTGTTTCACTCGACTTATAACTTACAAAAAAATCTCCTGTAACCCAGTCATTAAAACTATATGTCATCATTGGTTTTATCGTAAATGATTTTGACCATGGAATAGATCTTACAAATGGATTTTCTGGATTCCCTGTTGACACTTCAGTATAGTTATTATCTTTAGTAATGTCTAAACTTAATCTTATTTCTTCTTCAATTTCAATATTTCTGTTAAAAAATTTAACGTCTTGATTTTTTCTTTTATTCCAATCAATTGATAAGGTTAGTTGCTCTGTTACTAACCTATCAACCTGAAATTCATTTGTAGTTAATTTTTGATTATTAATTGTTAAAGTTCTATTATTATATAAACTCATGGACATACCTGTAGGCTTTCTAAAACTGAAAGTTAAGCCAACAAAAGGATTAAAATTTCTAGTATAAACTATTGTTTGCAATTCTTCATTTTTATAAGTTTCTTTCTTTTCTCCATTAAATTGATGACTCATAATAATACTTTTAAACGTATTATTTAAATTCCAAAACTCTTGTAAACTGCTAACATTTATTGACCAATTAAAAATTGGAATACCGCAATTACCATCTAGACCTATAGGCATAAATGTTTGATTATCTGTTATTACTGAATCTGAGTTACTTGGAAATGTTTTGTTTTGACTTTGCTTATATTCAATACTTGTAATAGAAATTTTTGGAGTTACTTGTAAATTTGTCGAAATTCTGAACTCATTATTTTGTTGATATTTGTAATAAAATAGCTGATTATTATTAGCAACGATTGTACTTAAACTATCAAAATTCACAGGATATGTTTCTTGACCTAAACGAAAATCATAGCCTGGTTCAAAATCTGCTATAATATTACTGTATTCATTAAATACGTCATTTTTATAATTTATACTAAAACCTGATAATTTCTTACTCATCTGATGCATCATTTTTAAAAAACTTTTGATATAGATATTTTTTATTTCAAAGGGTTTATCATTGCTGCTGTTGGAAGAACTCTGACTAGACCTACTAGAATAACGACTAGTTCTTCGAGAAGTAGTTGAATTTTCAGGAGTATAAAACCTCTCAATTAAATTAGATAATGATAATGAAAAAGTAGTATTAAAATTTCCATTTGAACTCAATGTTGCTGTAGATACTTGATCTTGCGACAATGAATTTCTCTTCCATTTATAACTCGGCTTATATGTAAATTTTGGTGAGAGCCATTTATCTAAACTCATAAACTTAGGTGAATAATCAAAAATAAAAGATTCTTGAAATGAATTAACTTGGCCTGGGACATTAATAAAATCAAATAAAGCTTGAGCTTTTGATTGAAAAGAATTATCAGAAAACTGCATACTCAAATTACTATTCATTACATGATTGTAATCAAATGAAAAATCTTTAAAAACTTTGAAATTTGAAAATACAAATTTTCTATCAACTGTAGAAGTAGTATCATAAGTTGTCGTTCCACCAAAAGAGATGCTTTTAAGATTTATAGCATTTGTTCTCTTCAATGTTGAATTGTACTCAATTTTACTTGGTAAATAACTTATATATAAATCTTTTATTTCTTTTCTAAAAAATCCATCCTTCCCATCTTCAGTATTATAAAATTTTTCAAATAAATAGAGTTCTGATTTTTCGAAAGTTTTAAGATACTTATAAGTCCAGGTGTGTCTATAACTTGTTTGTTCTTTGTATCCTTGCAAAGGATTATTTTTAGTATACCAATTTAAAACATAAGACAAACTAGATTTATCGATGATATTTTCAAATAAAAAGTTTTCATGTAAATCTGTAAGCTTAGTTTGCATACTTGTACTCAATGTTGCGCTATTATAATATGTAATTAGCGAGTCAGGAGTATTATTAATTTCACCAAAGAAAATATCTGTTCCAGGCTTATATTTATCTGCTTTTATTTCCCTATTATAGGTCATACTTATCGGATTGGTAAATAAATCTTTTTTAAAAAATTCCTGAGTATTAACAGAAAATGAAAGTTGATATTTTTTTACATGTTTGGAAGATTTTATTCTTTCTTCTAAAGCATGAAAATTAGCATCAGTTTCAGTATAAGAACCACCTACAGAAAATAAATCTCCAAAATCAAAATTTGCATTTAGTTTTAAAGCAGACCCTGGTTCTTTCTTAACACCTGTCAATCTAATTTCATTTAAATATACTTTTCCATAAATTGTTTCTTCAGAATCGTTTATTATTCCAAACATAATATAATCGATTCTACTTACAGAGGGTTCACCTTTAATACTTAATTGTGAACAATTATAACAAACATCATCTATATCTGAAGGATTATCCCAAATCCAAACATCATTTATATAGTCATATTCACCTTCAGCAATATCATCAAAAATTCCATTTCCACATAGACCTAATCCATCAATATTAAAATCCTCATACCATATAGAATTTTCAATGAGTGAACAATCTTGTTCAGTTAATTCACCATAATTATCATCATTAACAACTGGTTCTAAATATTGTCCATCTTCTGAAACATCCCAAGTAAAATTTCCTTCTGTACCTAAACTATTAGAAGAATAATTATCATTATTTGGATCAAGAATGATTTGCTGATTAGGAAATTGATTAGTGCAAACATCTTGGGGGTTAACTAATATATCATCACATACTTCATCTTCATCATTCCAATAGCAACCGCCTGAACAAAATTCCTCATCGAGATTTAAGCATTCATCAGAACTAGAATTAAATAAATTATTATAATTAAAATTTGCACAATATCCATCTTCACTTGGATAGCATATTCCACTTATATCATTAAAGTTTGAATCAAAACCATTTTCACAATCAGAAAAACTGACCTGACCACAATCGTAATAGTTGTTACATATATCAACTAAAATATTAGGATCATTTTGAAATTCAAAAGGAAGACATTGTCCATTACCAATTTCATAAAAATCATAACATCCATCAATACCTGTATCTTCAAAACTTTCTCCATTATCAACATCAGTTGAAATATTATCGTATTTATATCTGGATAAATTTTCCAAATTAACATTTACCGAATCCCATAACTCTAAAGAATTATTATATAAAAATGGATGCCTTATTTCGTAATAATTATTTTCACGTCCGAGTCTAATACAATATTCTACTTCTTCAGTATTCCATGTATTCCCTGAACTATTAATTTGAGGAACACCATTAACAAACATTTCTAAATTTTTATATGCAAAAAAACTATTCCTCTTATCGTTATCCATAGTACCATATCCAGTTGATTTATTGATAAAATAACTTTCATCTGAATCAATACCCCCACTATTATTTACTTGAGAAAAATTTAGCGACAATGCTTGCTCTTTTGTAAATCGACCTTCATATTCGTTATATTCACCTGAAACACCAGGGGGAGAAATATAATTTGGATTTTCTTCATTATTAATTACTTCAATTGTTATATCATCTCTAATATCCAATGAGTCATTTGAATCCAAATAGGTACCATTATAACTCATTGATCCGATTTCATAACTATTGATACCACCAAGGTGTTCCCATTCATTACCAACTAATTCAATTTTAGCAATTTTAACTAAATTTGAATTATCTAAATTACTTGCCGAAATCCATAATCTCATTTTTTCTATTTTAGTAAAATTTGGATTACCTATTTTTAAAGAATTTTCGAAATCAATTAGTGGAATTCTAAAAAGTTTCCAATCAGATCTTCCATCATTATCATCATCAATACCACTTTCAGAATCTACATAAGAAGAACCGCTGAAATAATTATTAATCTCTTCAATAGGACTAAAAGATAAAGAAAAATACTCATTACTCACATTTAACTGATTATCATTATTTACATCCTCGGTATCTGGGATTTTATTGATTGAACTATTATTTTCAGTTCCATTTATTCTACTATAGTCATTAGAATTTGAAGTATAATAATAATTGTCTCTATTGGGATCTTCATTAAAGTTTATACAATTTCCATTATAGTTTATATAAGAATTTATTAAATCTGAATCTTGTTGAAGTAACTCACAATATGTTTGATTACCACTAAGACAACCTCCCCATCCATCTTCGAATTCGTCCGCACATCCATCCAATCCCACATCTTCTCCTTGATCGAGCTGACCATTACCTTGCGTCAAACCTTCAATGGGTATATCCTCGGAGTCGAACGGTTCACCTGAATTATTAATATCTTCACTCAATGTTCCTAATTCAATATTAAAAATTAAATCTTCAGAGTTACCATTTACATTCATCCATATATCCAAATACCTATTATTTGATTGATCTTGATCAGCTCTATTAAGTGTATAAATTATACCATCCCAGTATCTATAATTATCTGAATTTAATTCTATATCAAGATAATCTGGTTCTGAATCTAGTTGGAGCCAAAGGGTTCGTGTCGTTTGGTTATCAGCAGTTGTAGTAACATTTACTTCAGGCCATATTTCTGTTGTATTTACTTCGACATAAGGGTTATAAAAAAACATATCTAGTCTATTATATTGATTATAATCAACTAATATATTATTAAAATTTTCATCGAAAGTATTAAATGATGCCATTGGATTGGATGCTCTAATCCAATCTCTAAATCCTAAAGAAATATATGTTGTTATCTTAGAAGATTCAAAATCATCTATATATGCCTTTCCAAGTGGATTAGGATTTGGAAAAACTTGTGCAAGTTCTGAACCAAACTGAAAGCTTATATCTTTACTAAAATCAAAATGAGTTTCCTTATTTATTTTCTTAGTTAAATCTTTAAAATCTTTTTGATAATTTGCACCGATATGCCATAAAAAATTTTCCATTGGTTCATACCCAACATCTACTTTTTCTTCTGAAAGAGTTTGAGCATAATAATACAAGCCTCCATATACATTTGTAAAATCATTAATCTCATAAACCATATATGTTCCTGCTAAAACTTTCTGATCAAACGATATTAATTCATTTTGATCGTAAGTAATTCTCAAATCAGCTGATGGATCTGTAGCTCTAGCAGATATTAAGGTCAAGTTACCAGTGAAATAATCTATTTGATAATCTGTGCCTTTTACAAGTGTAGTTGTTCCATTTAAAATTACTCTTTCACTATTCTCGATTACCATAAATCCTAAAGATATTGTTGATGATTGAGATGAATGTTGTATCTGTAACTTAAATTTAAACTCTGAGGTCATTGGAGTAGAATTTGATGTATTATTAAAATACATTGCTGGACCTTGTGTATAATTTTGATAATTTAATGATTCATCTTGTTGTAAACCTCCGAGATCGGCTTGAAAAATATCATCTAAATCAGGATGGGGATTACCCCAAAATCTGTCATCTCTAGGCGGAGAATCATAATCTGACACAAAAGGCTGGCTATCAAAGGCAAAGGGATAATGAAATGGAAAAATAATTTCTCCATACTCTAAATTAAAAAGATTTCCATTAAGATCAATCTTTCCATCTCCTCCTTCCACAATTTCACCACTTTCACTTCTGGAATCTAAGCCAAAAATATTTAAAAAAGTATTTCCTTGAAGACTTACGGTTTCATTTCCTGATTGTCCACCTGCATAAATAATATCAATTGATAATGAACTAGGATCGATATTAGAAGCTCCCATTGAATATACATTTTTAAACATTAGAGGCCATGTTTTAGTTGTAGAAGTATGAGGCTGATCATCCTTTATTAATTTTAAACTCAAATCAATGTTTTGATAACCAGATATGCCATTAAGATTATAATAATCTAAACCTTCAACTAAATCGTTATCATTATTTGAGCATTCATCTAACAAGCATATATCCTTTGATTGGAATCCTGGAATTAAATTATTTTCATTAAATGATATACCCTCTTCATTAATATCTAAATTGATACATTCTATTGGATCTCCAATCAAACATTCATCAAATTCAACCTGTGTATCAGCATATAGAATTTCGCCAGTTATTTCATCAATAATAGTATAATGTGCAGCCACCATATCAGATGTGCTTGGAGTAATTAGTCTAATATATCCTAAATTTTTGTTTATGATATAATCAATATTTTCTTGTAATTGATACCATGAACCATATTCAGCATTAATTCCACTTATTAAACTTTCTCCTGTCAATGAAGGATCTAAGTACGCAACACCTGGCTGGACCCCATTTGTTGGCGCATTTTGATTGTCTCTTTTCCATAATATAAAATCTTTAATCACATACCTCGAATCATATTCATGAGCATATGTATTATTTTCTGATAATGGATAAAATTGAGCTTTAAATCTTGTATCTATAAAGAAATATTTATCTTTTATAAAATTGTAATCATTTATTGTAAAGCCTTCTTGATTCATTCCACCTGAATAACTTTTTGAATTTTTTATCGATTTTTCTCTACCAATTACAGTTGATATATCTAATGGTCCGAACTTTTTTACAAGTTTTGCTCCAAATAATCCACTTGAGCCCATAGATACAGAAGCTAATGTTCCATGAGCTAAAGATAAATTAATATTTCCAATTTCTAAAGATTGAACAATTTCGTTTTCATATCCTTTATATAATATTTTCAATGTATTCTCCCAATCAAAATCTGATTGTGAGTTTTGATTTGCTGTAATTGAAAGTTTATCTCCAATATATGCACCTAAATTAAATTGTTGAGTTTGATTAATATTCAAGGTGAAGTTTTGTCCGTCTTGATTAGTGAAATTATCTTCTTGGTCAGTAAAATTTAATGAACCATTTATTGTAATTTGTCCAGATAGTTCTATTGATAATCTATCTGTTTGAAAAAGAACAATATTACTTGAACCTTTTGCATCCTTAGCTTTACCCTTAAAACTTTCGACTATAAGCTTTCTAAATTGAATGACTCTTAACTGATAACCTAGAATTTGTAAATAATCACTTATTTTAACAACAACTGGGAGTGTCATATTTTTTTCAAATTCATTAAATTGATATTTTTCAATAAAGATGAATGAATTTTTATCATATGATAATTTAATATCTGTTTGTATCGGCTTATTACTTAGAATATTTTTAGGATTTAAAAAATAGTTTTGACCAAATAAATAATCATTATTTTTAATAAAATTATATACGTTATTACTTTTGATATAATCCCATGTATTATTTTTTGAATCGTTGGGTATGAAAAAAGGATTTACAAAGTTTATTGTTTCTATGTCAACATTTAGATTATAAATGCTGCTAAAATCTGTTAAAGTAGAATCATTGAATTCAATTTCAAAACCAAATTCACAATTACCATCATCGTCTGTAGCAGAGGGATTAAAGTTATTAGCAAATGAATTTGTGCATCCTAAAATAATAGAAGAATCCTGTTGTGCAAATAATACATTGACACAAATGAAAATGATTAAAACATTTAAAAAATTTTTATATAAAAAATTATTCACCTTAGCAATTTTTCGCTAGGCATTCTCCTCTATATTCAGGTTAGATAAGTTGGAAGCTAATTTAGCCTTCAAGGCATCAATAGCTCTACTACGATGTGAAATTAAATTTTTCTCTTCAATACTCATTTCTGAAAAAGTTTTTCCTTTATTACGTATATAAAATATAGAATCATACCCAAAACCTCCAATACCTTTTATTTTATTAGATATAATTCCTTTAACGAACCCCTCAGCAATAAGTTCCATTTTTCCGTCGACATATGCCATTACTGTACTAAATTTTGCCTGTCTTTTACCTTCTGGAATATTTTTCATTTCATGAAGCATTTTATGTACATTATCTAAATAAGTACTATTTTCTCCTGCATATCTTGCTGAATAAATACCAGGATCTCCATTCAAAGCATCAACAAATAAACCAGTATCATCCGAAATTGCTGGTAGTGAGGTTAATTGATTTACTGTTCTTGCTTTAATTAAAGCATTTTCTTCTAAAGTATTACCATTTTCAATAATCTCACCTATTTCAGGAAAATCTTCTAAACTTGATAATTCAATCTTTAAAGATTTTAAACCATGATAAAGTTCTTTAAACTTATCTTTATTATGTGTTGCAACAACTATTTTCATGTCATCAATATAATTTTTATTTATGAATTGATAATAAAATTAATAAATTTAGCGAGTTTTTTTATATACAAAATTAGGCTCGATAGCTCAGTTGGTAGAGCAGAGGACTGAAAATCCTTGTGTCGGTGGTTCGATTCCGCCTCGAGCCACTTAAAACCCCTACAGAAATGTTGGGGTTTTTTGTTTTATATATGATAAACAATTCATTTATAATTTGTATTGAAATTAAAAAATTTCAACCCAGTTTACGATATGAGTGTGATTTTAGAGAAATTTGTTATCAAAATGATTATAAAATTATAAATTAAGAATATGAAAAATAAAGAAATAAAATATCTTCCAATCATCACAGTTGTCATAATGATGATAGTATATATCTTATTCTATTAAAGAACTATGAATTTAGAGCTTATATATCAAAACATTATCTATCCTTGGCTTGCGCTGGGTATCTTTACATTTTTTTCTCTTTTTTTTATAACTGCTCCTTACGGTAGGCATAACAAAAAAATGGGACCAATGATGGATGGTAAATGGGGATGGTTCATTCAAGAGATTATTTCACCTTTAATGTTTGGATATTTTTTTATTACAGGTGATTCAATCAAATCTCCTGAAATGTGGATATTTTTTACTTTATGGGTAGGACATTATTTTAATAGAAGTATTATTTTTCCTATCAGACAAAAAAATGCAAAAGATACTGCAGTCATCGTAGTCTCATCTGCTATCCTATTCAATATTATTAATGGTTTTATTAATGGTTATTATTTAGGTTCTGAAAATCTAGTTCAATCATCCTATAATAATTACTTTACTTCACCTAACTTCATTATAGGCATTAGTATTTTTATTATAGGAGCTTTTATAAACATTAAGTCAGATGAAATTTTATTTAGTCTTAGAAAACAAAGTGATGGATATTCAATACCTCAAAATTTTATGTATAAATATATTTCATGTCCAAATTATTTTGGAGAGATAATAGAATGGCTAGGATTTGCAATAATGGTTTGGAGTTTGCCTGCATTTACTTTTGTACTTTGGACTATCTTCAACCTTGTCCCAAGAGCAGTAGCTCATCATAAATGGTATAAGAATAAATTTTCTGATTATCCTAAAAATAGAAAAGCAATAATTCCATTCATATTTTAAACTTTATCCCATGGACCTTTAATTGCGAATGTAATTGTGGGTTTATACATATTAAGAAATAAAGTCTTATGATCAGGCGAAAAACAAACACCTGCAATCTCACTACTGTTTAAAGCATTTTTTGCTAAGTAGGAGATTTTTTTTTCTTTATTGATACTTACAAGTCTATCAGTACCCTTACCATCTTCGCAAACGATAACGCTACCATTAGGTGCCAAAACGATATTATCTGGCATGTTTAAATCATTTGAATTTTTAGATTCGTAAAATAATTCAATTTCTCCTTCTGATGAATTTTTATAAGGCTCATATTTCCATATTTGTCCTGATTTGTTTTTGCCACCTGTTGTAGCAGTAAAAAAAATAGTATCATCCATACAAAAGATACCTTCTCCTCTAGCAAAAATTGCTCCTCCCATGGCATTACCTCTGATTCTTAGGTCATTATTTGGTGATTCAACATCATCAATATCAATCCACCTAACCTTATATTTCTGATTTGAAGTAACTAAATTATTTTTCCAATTTCTTGTATCAATTCCCCTCCAATCCTTAAAAGATAAAATTTGGAGCTTTCCACCTTTATCTAATTTCTGTTTAACATTTGGAACGAATCTATAAAATAATCCATCAGACTTGTCTTCTGTTTGATAAACATTCCCAGATTGATCAAATGCTACTCCCTCATGCCTAAATCTACCCATTTCTTTAAGAGGTTTTGGCTTTGTCAGCCTAGGTGTAAGTGAAGGGACAACTTCAAAATTATAACCATGATTTTTAGTTATCCCTGTGCCTTTATCAATAGTAGTTTCTTCGCACGAAATCCATGTGCCCCAAGGTGTTTTTCCTCCACTACAGTTAACTAGAGTGCCTGCTAAACTCAAGTATTGTGATTCAACTTTTTCAGTTACTAGGTTATATATAATAGTTGATGTTCCTCCAAAACAATGTGTTTTATTTTTTTTAATATCATAAAAATATTTAGAGTTTTCTCTTTTAAATTTCCTATAAGATTTACCAAATGGATTGTTTCTGAAAAAAGTTGATAATCTAGGGACATGGCCTATCTCATGATTTCTTATTAAAGCCACTTTATTATTACCCATATCAATGCATGTCATTCCATCTGCATTTGAAGGTACGAGTAACCCATCATCCATTTTATCACCTTGCTGAGAAATAATAGAATACGAAAACCCCTCAGGCAAATCTAATATTCCATTAATATCAGATTTCAAACCTGGAATTTCATTTCGGTTTAAATTATTTGCATATAATTTGGGGATTGTTGCTAGTCCGAATGATAAAATTGAGAATTTTTCAATAAATTCTTTTCTATTCATTATTTATAATAAGGTCAACTATGCTTACAACATCTGTAATATCAATAACTCCATCCAATGTTAAATCTGAAGCTAAAATTTCATAAGGTGAAAGCAAAATATCATCCATAATAACAAAGTTTAAAATTTTAATAATATCAACTACATTAATAATTTTATTATTATTACTATCTCCTAAAATAGGAAGTCCTTTTTTCGTAATACAGATTCCTCCTGGCATTGACATCATACCAAGTGAAATACTTTCTAAATAAACTCCACTACTATTTAAGATATGTATAAATCCATCTGCTCTAGCTGATACATATATTTTTTCACCATCTGAAGATACATCTACTCCATGCAACGTATTAAATATAGGATTTATTGTTAGCCAATCAAGCGAAAGCATATTATCTGTAAAACTTACAGATGCAACACCTTCTGTTTCATATTCACTATCTCCTCCCAAAGAAACATAAACCACATCATCAGTAGGTGACTCTTTTATGTGCCATGGATTAGTATAATTACCAAGTTCAATAAAATCAATTAACTCCATTGTATTACTATTCCACATTTGTAATTGTCCAGGTATTACAGAATTTTCACCTGTAAATGAATTGAACCAAGTTCCAGCTGAACATGTAACAAATAATTTATTACCAATGGATAAACATTGTATAGGCTTTAGTCTTTGAATTACTTGACCAGATAAATTATTAATATTTAGATCCATTACAACGCCTGTAATTTCTTCAGTTATAGTATTTATTTTATATAACCAATCAGTAGTATTACTTGCAGTAAAAATTTCATTGCCGTCTTCACTAATAGCAATTGCATGAGGTGCAGGTGAATCTATTTCATAATCTGAAATATTTGATTCAGACAGTCCGCTGGGTCCATAATCTAATGCTTGAATTTTATTCGATTCTGAACTTGGCATCATATCCCCCATTCCCATTCCACTCATTGGCATTGTTCTTGAGCAATACACCTTTCTTCTTACGGTATCAATAGTAAGTAAGGCTGGTGCATCTCCAACATAAAAAGAATCAATTAGATGATTATCTACTAAAGAATATTGTGCAACATATCCACTTGTCATAGTAGTCAAAAACCAATATCCTAGTTCTTCATCCATAACAATAAAATGTGGAGTATCTATACCACTAGCATCTATCGTACCCATACACATACCCATAGACCACTCACATCCTTCAACAAATCCACATGTTGATTCCTCTAAAATCATGCAGCTTATTTCAGAATCATTTTCTTCCATATCTGATGCGATATATTGATTAACAGAAGAATTTTCAGTATTAATTATTCCTACTTGATCGGTCATTTGCATTGTAACAAATAATCTTTCACTTGGAATTTGAGATATTAAAAAATTCAGAAATAATAAAAAAATTATTTTAGCTAATTTTACCATCTTTTTTTATCCATTCCTCCCTTAATAATTCTTTTTGATACACGCATTGCTAACCCTGTTGGAATAATTGCCATAAAAAAACGTGCTAAAAGATTTATTTTACCATTAATAATAACAAATTTCTTTTTCGAAAATGCTTTCAAAGATTGCTTGACAACCTTATCTGAACTCATAATATAACCAGGAACATTCGTTGGTGTCAAGTGAGCTCTTTGATTAAAATTTGTTTTCGTATAACCTGGACAAACACCTAAAATATTTATTCCTTTTTCTCTATATTCTTCGTGAAGAGATAAAGAAAATGAAGTAACAAAGGATTTTGATGCGGCATAAACTGCAAAATAAGGTAAGGGTTGATAAGATGCCAATGATGAAACATTTATTATACCACCACTCTTTCTTTTCAACATATCATTCATGAATAAATATGTTAATTCCATCAATGAATAAACATTTAAATTCAGCATCTCCTCATAGCCACTGAATTCTGAATCTAAAAAAGGTCCAGAATAGCCAAAACCAGCATTATTTATAATAATATCTACAGTTAGTTTTTTATTTTTGACTTCTTTGTATAACTTTTTAGGAAATTTTCTATCAGATAAGTCTCCACTAATAACTATCGCATCATTCATTTGAGATGCTAATTTATTTAACTTATCTTCGCTTCTAGCAGTTAATATTAATTTAGCACCTAGTTCATCCAATTGTTTGGCAAAAGATTCACCTATACCTGATGAAGCACCTGTAATTAAAACTGTTTTATCTTTATAATTTTTCACTTTTTATAAATTTTTTAATAAATTTAGACAATGAGCAGTACTAAATTTACATCTTTCAAAAAATTTTACCCATACTATTTATCAGAGCATAAAAACAAAATCAATAAACTTTTACATGTAATCGGTTCACTTTTTGCTCTATTTTTTCTATCTTTTATTATTTTTTTACGAGAATATCATCTAATACCTTTATCCCTATTGTTTGGCTATTTCTTCGCTTGGGTAGGACATTTTATATTTGAAAAAAATAAACCTGCAACTTTTAA
>CETL01004918.1_pt1 | contig 22442 bp, 23 predicted proteins | sample 356371 | NCBI WGS metagenome assembly CETL01 (sample SAMEA2622518, study PRJEB7988) | marine metagenome | biome: marine biome (ENVO:00000447); feature: surface water layer (ENVO:00002042); material: "saline water (ENVO:00002010), including plankton (ENVO:xxxxxxxx)" | depth 5 m | reverse complement strand
ATGCGAGGCTTCGGTGATATAATAGGCTATCAACAAAGTGGTGAAAAATATTTTAAGATTGCTGACCCTGTTGATCATAGTGACTTATTTTTATTTGCAGAGAAATATATTAGAATAATTGAAAATCAAAATTTAGATAAATATGATTTTTTAATTAAATTATACGATAAGGCTGAAGTAATTTACTCAAAAAATTAATCAATTTCAGATGTACCAGCAGATACTATAAATTTAGAAGCTTGTTCGAAGGTTATATCTAAAAAAATCAAATTTTTTTTAGGAACCATAAGTAAAAAGCCACTCGTTGGATTTGGAGTGGTTGGAACAAAAACATTAATAAGTTCTTCTCCTATTTTCTCACTAATTATTCCTTTATTTTCTTTTGTAGCAAAACCAACGGCCCAAACATCTTTTTTTGGATATTCTAACAAAACTACACTTTTCTGTTTATTGTCAGTTTTAGTAAGACTTTCAGTCATTTGTCCTATTGCAGAATAAATTGTTCTAAGTATAGGTATTTTTTTAAGAATATTATTAATAATTTCTATTAGTTTTTTTCCTAAAAAAGATAAAGACAACCAACCGATGAAAGTAATAACAATAATCGCTATAAGTATTTCAATACCAGGTATTTCAAAATTTAAATAATTATTAGGATTTAATTCTTTAGGAAGTAATTTTGACGACACTTTAATAATGAATAAAGATAAATAAAGCGTTATACCTATCGGAATTAGGACTACGGCACCTGCAAAAAAGTAATTTCGCAATCTGGATAAAATAGACGTTTTTTTCTTATTTTGAGCCATTAGTTATAACTAGAGTATATTATAAATATTAAGATTAATATAAAAATTGCAATTAATAATTTATTATTTAAAATCATGAATCTAATGAAATATATCATAAATAGAAGAAAATTTCTTGGCTTATTTGGATGTAGTTGTTGTACTTTATTGATGCCATCATGCGCAACTGTTCCTATAACTGAACGAAAACAATTAAGCTTAATCCCTGAAGCTAAAATAAATCTTCAAGCTGCTAAAGCTTATGCTCAGTTTAAAAATAAAGCAAAATTAATCACTAAAGGAAAACAACTTGAAGAAATAAAAACAATTGGAAAAAAAATTGAAAATTCTGTTACAGCCTTTTTTAAAAATCGTGGAGAAAAGGACCCTACGGAAACTTTTGGGTGGGATTATGTCCTAGTTGATAACGATAAAGTTGTTAACGCATGGTGCATGCCCGGTGGAAAAATTGCCGTTTACACAGGCCTTCTTAAGGTAACGGAAAATACTGACGCTTTGTCAATTGTTATGGGACACGAAATTGCCCATGCAGTAGCTAGACACTCTGTGGAAAGAGCAAGTCAAGCTATGACGATTAATATTGGTACGCAAGTTGCAGATGTTTTTTTAGGAGGTGCAATAAATAGAACAAGAAACACTGTTGGTCAAAATACAGGTCTTGATATTTTTCAATTAGGTATTTTTAATCCATTTGGTAGAAAACAAGAAACAGAGGCTGATTATTTGGGGTTAATTTTCTCATCTTTATCTGGATATGATATTAGAGAGTCTGTTAAATTATGGCAAAGAATGGCACTGAAAAATAAAGGTAAAGAGCCACCTGTATTTTTAAGTACACATCCATCTAGTAAAAAAAGGATTGAAAATTTAGAAAATTGGATTAGCGAAGTTATCGTTAAATATCCACCAATAACAGCTTAATGCTGATTGGTGAGCCCTGATGGACTCGAACCATCGACACCCTCCTTAAAAGGGAGGTGCTCTACCAACTGAGCTAAGGGCCCTGAAGAATGTTCTTTTACATATAATTTATTTAAAATTCAATTAAATTTATCAATTAAAAAGTTTGATATATTTATGATAAAATTTACCAAAAGTGCGACTCTTGATACTTCTTCTGATTTCACTCATAAATTGTTGATAAAAGTTGATATTATGTAATGAAATAATCATAGAAGCCAAGAGTTCGTTCGTTTTTATTAAATGATTTAAATAACTTTTTGAATAACTTTTCAAATCCCTAATATTAGTTTTACTGTCTAAAGGCGAATAGTCATTTCTATACTTTGAGTTTTTTAAATTTATTTTCCCCTGCCATGTAAAAGCTAAACCTGTTCTACCAGATCTTGTTGGCATAACGCAATCGAACATATCAATACCCTCTCCTACGGCTCCTAATATATCTGATGGCGTGCCAACACCCATAAGATATCTGGGTTTATTTTCAGGCATTTTATTTGCTGTATTTTTTACTGTTTCGAACATTTCTTTTTGTGTTTCGCCTACTGCAAGTCCTCCAATTGCATACCCGTCAAATCCAATTTCTTCTAATTTTTCTAAACTTTCTTGTCTTAAATCATTATAAAGCCCACCTTGTATTATTCCAAATAATCCTTTTTTTTTGTTATTTCCAAATTCTATTTTACATCGTTTTGCCCAGTGGGTTGAAGTGTTAATTGCGTTTATTAAAATATCCCTATTATCTGTTAAGCTTGGACATTCGTCTAAAACCATTAGAATATCTGAATTAATTGATTTTTGAATTTTAATACTTTTTTCAGGACTTAATATAATTTTTTTTCCATCTATGTGCGATTGAAATATCGCTCCAATTTGTTTATCGATCTTATTAAGTTTTGAAAGAGACATAATTTGAAAACCACCAGAGTCAGTCAATATAGGCTTGTTCCAATTCATAAATTTATGTAGGCCACCGAATTTATCCAATATTGCCGATCCTGGCCGTAACATCAAATGATAGGTATTACCTAAAATGATTTGAGTATTAGTTTTTTTTAGATCGTCAACAAATACACCTTTAACAGTGCCTAAAGTCCCTACCGGCATAAAGGCAGGTGTATCAATGGATCCTCTGTGGGTAATTATCTTTCCTAGTCTTGCTTTTTTATTTTTTGATATTAACTTAAAAGAAAAATCTTTTTTCATCTAAAGTTACTTTAACTTTAAACTAATAATTTTGTCGGGATCTTTAACTGATCCGTTAGGTCCTTGTCCTTTTTTAATGTTATCTACGAACTCCATGCCTTTAATTACCTTTCCAAAAACTGAATATTGTCTATCCAAATGCGGAGCAGATTCAAAGCATATAAAAAATTGACTATTAGCACTATTCGGATCTGCTGATCTAGCAGCTGATAGAACGCCTCGCTCATGAGGAATATCTGAAAATTCAGCTTTTAAATCAGGCAATTCAGAACCACCAGTCCCAGCCATCGATAAATTAAATTCTTTCGAATTTGAGTTGCCAAACTGTACGTCCCCGCTTTGAGCCATAAATCCATCTATTACTCTATGAAAAACAACTCCATCATATCTGCCTTTAATTGCTAAATCTTTAAATCTTTTTACGTGATTAGGCGCAACATCAGAGTAAAGTTCAATTTCTACTTCTCCGTCCTTTAATTTCATTATCATGATTTCCTCCGAGTGTAATTTATTGAATGTTATTAAACATATAAAAATTATTATTAATTTCTTCATTCTAGTTTATTTTTAAGTTTTTTTTCAACTGTTTTAGTCAAAAATTTACTAATTTTGCCATTTAATTTAGCTATTTCTTTCACAAATCTTGAAGAAATAATCTGATTTTCAACATCAGACATCAAAAAAATTGTTTCTATATTCTCATTTAACTTTTTGTTCATTCCAGCCAATTGATATTCATATTCAAAATCAGAAGCAGCACGCAATCCTCGAATAATTACGCTTGCTTTGTATTTTTTACATAAATTAATTGTTAAAGTATTAAAAGAAATAATCTTAATTTTTTTCTTATTAAGTTTTAAATCTTTAAAAAGAGATTGGTTTATAATATCAACTCTCTCCTCTACAGAAAATAAATAATCTTTATTAATGTTTTCTGCAACAGCAATTATTAATTTGTCAAAAATCTTTAATGATTTTTTTATAACGTCTATATGACCATATGTAATTGGATCAAAAGTACCAGGATAAATAGCTATACTCATAATTATTGAATATTATCATCTATTTTAATTACAGAGACAACCTTTTCTTCACCTTTGAGTTTTTTTATTCTTACTCCTTGAGTATTTCTACCAGCGGTTCTTATCTCTTTCACTGCGCATCTCATTATACTGCCTTTATCAGTTGACAATATAATTTCATCCTCTTCACCAACAACTAAACTGCTGGCTATGTTGCCGTTTCTTTTTGAATTTATAATACCAATTATTCCCTTACCACCTCTATTTGTTACTCTGTAATCGAAGTAAGAAGTTCTTTTTCCATAGCCATTTTCAGTTACAGATAATATATATTTTTGTAAACCCTTTTTAAGCTTTTCATCTTTTTTTATATTTTTAACGTTAATATTGCTGTTATCCAAAATTGATAAAGATATAATTTCATCACCATCAGATAATTGCATTCCTCTTATTCCCTTTGATGATCTACCCTTAAATAATCTAAGCTTTTTTGACATGAATCTTATACACTTTCCAAATTTAGTGCTGAGTAGGATATCTTGATCTTCTTTACAAATTTTAACTCCAATTATTTTATCATTTTCTGACAACTTCATTGCAATTTTACCTGAAGCATTAATATTAATAAAATCTTCTAAAGAATTCTTTCTTATATTTCCCTTAGATGTAACAAAGATGATTTTTAGATTTTTCCATTCATTTTCATCTTCTGGCAGCGGCATAATTGAGCTTATAGAATGATGATTTTTCAAAGGTAAGATATTAAAAATAGATTTTCCTTTTGAGGCCGATGTACCTTCAGGAATTTTATATGCTTTAATTTTATAAACTAAACCTTGTGTTGAGAAAAATAACATTGGAGTATGAGTGTTTGCTGTAAAAATTTGAACAACAAAATCCTCCTCTCTAGTAGTAATGCCAGTTTTTCCTTTACCACCTCTTTTTTGAGCCTTTAGCGAGGTTAAAGGACTTCGTTTGATATATCCTTTATTAGTTATATTTATAACCACAGATTCTTTCTGTATTGTTTCCTCAATATTATAATTTAGAACAGCATCAATAATTTTTGTTCTTCTTGGAACAGCGAATTTATCTTTGATATTATTTAATTCCAGTTTAATAATTTTATATAATTCTTTTTTTGAATTTAGGATTTTATTTAAATCAATAATTAATTTCGCGAGTTTATTGATTTCACTCTCTATTTCAGATATCCCGTAAGCAGTAAGTTTTTGTAATCTTAATTCTAGTATAGCAGTAACTTGTTTGTCTGATAAAGAATAAGACATAATATTTTTCTTTTTTTCAATTAAAGAAACCAGTTTTGAGCTTTTTTTAATTTTCCATTTTTTATTAATAAGATTTTTTTTTGCAGTTTCGTTATCTTTTGAGTTTTTTATAATTTTTATAACAGGATCTATATTTTCAACTGCTGTTGCTAAACCGATTAATATATGAGCTCTTTCCTCAGCTTTTTTTAAATCATATTTAACTCTTTTAAGAACAGTGGTTTCTCTAAATTTTAAAAATTCAGAAATAAATTCTTTTAAATTTAGAATTTTTGGCTTGTTATCTACGAGTGCCAAAGTGTTGAAACCAAAAGAACTCTCAACATTAGTTAGTTTATATAACTGCCTTCGAATAGTTTCAGGTTCAACACCTCTTCTAAGTTCAACTACTATTCTTATGCCTTCTCGATTTGACTCATCTCTAATATCACTGATCCCCTCTATTTTTTTGTCCCTGGCTAATAAAGCTATCTTCTCATTTAAGATAGATTTATTTATTTGATAAGGTATTGATTTAATAATCAGCAATGATCTACCATTTTTTTTTTCTTCAAATTCAATTTCACCTCTAATTTTGAAAGATCCTCTTCCTTTATTGTAACCTTGCTTTATAAAATCTTTTCCAATAATTAGTCCCCCAGTAGGAAAATCTGGGCCCGGAATATATTTCATCAATTGTGAGATAGTAATATTTTGATTTTCTATAAAAGCATTAGTAGCATCTATTACTTCACCTAAGTTATGTGGAGGTATACTTGTTGCCATTCCAACTGCTATCCCGCCAGCGCCATTTACTAATAAATTTGGATATTGTGATGGTAATACTGTGGGTTCTTTTTCTGTCTCGTCATAATTATTACGATAAGATACGGTTTCTTTTTCTAAATCTTCTGTCAGAAACTGAGAAATTTTTCCAAGTTTAGTCTCTGTATATCTCATGGCTGCAGGTGGATCACCATCTATAGATCCAAAATTTCCTTGGCCCTTTAATAAAGGTAAGCTCATAGAGAACTCTTGAACTAATCTTACTAAAGCATCATAAACAGCTTGGTCACCATGTGGGTGATATTTACCTATAACATCTCCGACTATTCTTGCTGACTTTCTAAAATTTTTTGACCAATCATATCCTCCTTTATACATAGCGTAAATTATACGTCTGTGAACAGGTTTAAGGCCATCTCTAACATCAGGCAGGGCCCTGCTTACTATCACGCTCATTGCGTAAGAAAGATAAGATGAGCTCATCTCATTTCTTACAAAAATTGGTTTAGAAATTTTATTTGAATTTATATTTGTTTTTTCCATAAATTAAAATGGAATTTCATCGTCTAAATCATTTTTATCTTGATTTAAATTGTCTTCAGGTAAAGAACTTTTATTTTCTGAAACAAGATTTGAGTTCTCACTTTTATTTTTTCCATCAAGCATAGTTAAATTTGAATTATAACCTTGCAAGATAATTTCAGTTGAATATTTATCTTGCCCGGTACTTTCATCTTTCCATTTCCTTGTACTTAACTGGCCTTCAATATAAACATTAGCGCCTTTTTTAAGATATTGCTGCACAACACCAACTAGTCCTTCATTAAAAATTACGATTCTGTGCCACTCTGTTTTTTCTTTTTTTTCACCTGTATTTTTGTCTTTCCATGATTGACTAGTGGCTATACTAAGTCTTGCGACGTTTTTTCCATTAACCATTTGCTTTATCTCAGGATCAGCTCCTAATCTGCCTATTAATTGGACTTTATTCAGACTTCCGGCCATATAAATTTTTTGAATAGCTATTGATTTATAATTATATTAATAAAACATTTATATCATAATTATATGTTATTTATAAGCTCATTATTAAAAGTGTTGACAAAAAATGCTTAAAAAAATCGTTATAAAAGGCGCCAAAGAACATAATTTAAAAAACGTATCTTTAGAGATCCCTAAAGATAAATTAGTTGTTATAACGGGTCTATCAGGTTCAGGAAAATCCTCATTAGCATTCGATACTATATATGCAGAGGGGCAAAGAAGATATGTTGAGAGTCTTTCGGCTTATGCTCGTCAATTTTTGGATAAAATGAAAAAACCAAATGTTGATTTTATAGAAGGTTTAAGCCCCGCAATTTCCATTGAACAAAAAAACACATCTAAAAATCCAAGATCTACGGTTGCAACTGTCACTGAAATTTATGATTACATGAGAGTGCTTTTTGCGAGGGCTGGAATACCATACTCTCCTTTCACAGGTAAACCTATTGTGTCTCAATCCGTGAGTGACATGGTCGATAAAATAAAAGATTTACCAAAAAGCAATACGATATATCTTCTTGCACCAATTGTTCGTGGAAGAAAAGGAGAATACAAAAAAGAAATTCTAAATTATAAAAAAAGAGGTTTTCAAAAAATAAAAGTGGATGGGAAATATTATCAAATTGATCAGTTTCCAAATCTTAATAAAAAAGTAAAACATGATATTTCAATAATTGTAGACAGAATTGTAATTAATTCTTCTATTGGTAATAGGTTAGCCGATAGTGTTGAAACCGCTTTAAATTTATCAAATGGCCTTTTGGTTGTTGAATATGAAAATGAAAGTTTACCAAAAAAATTCAGAAAAGTAGATTCAATCACTTTCTCTTCAAAATTTTCATGCCCAGAAAGTGGCTTTACAATAGAGGAAATTGAGCCAAGATTGTTCTCTTTTAACTCTCCGTATGGAGCTTGTGAAGAATGTGAAGGTATAGGAAGTAATTTAAATGTTGATCCTAAACTTGTTATTCAAGATGAAAATAAGTCCCTACAAGATGGAGCTATAGTACCATGGTCAAAAAGCACGAGTCTTTATTATGCTCAAACTTTAGCTTCATTAGCAAAACATTATAAATTTTCTTTATCCGATAGGTGGAAAAAAATACCGAAAAAAATTCAAGAAATTATTTTATATGGGTCGGACAGTGAAGAAATTAAATTTTCTTATGATGACAACTACGAAACTTATACAACAAAAAAAACATTCGAAGGTGTAATAAATAATCTTGAAAGACGTTTTTTAGAGACTGATAGTGATTGGAAGAGAGAAGAAATATCTCAGTATCAATCAGAATCTAATTGTGAAAAATGTAAAGGATTGAGATTAAAAGATGAAGCATTATGCGTAAAAATAAATAATCTTAACATTAGTCAGATAACACATAAATCCATAGAGGAAGCAAAAAGATGGTTTGATGAACTACCAAATCATTTAAATGATAAACAAAATAAGATAGCTCAACATATACTGAAAGAAATTAATGAAAGATTAACATTTTTACTTAATGTTGGTTTAAATTATTTAACCCTTTCAAGAGAATCTGGCACATTATCTGGTGGGGAGGCTCAAAGAATTAGATTGGCTTCACAGATAGGTTCTGGTTTGACTGGGGTTTTATATGTATTAGATGAACCATCAATCGGTCTACATCAAAGAGATAACAAAAAATTAATAACAGCCCTTAAAAAATTGAGAGATTTAGGTAATACAGTAATTGTAGTTGAGCATGATATTGAAACTATGGAGAATGCGGATCACATTATAGATATAGGTCCAGAAGCTGGATTAAATGGTGGCAAAATAATTGCTGAAGGTGAAATAAAAAACATCATTAAAGAAAAAAAGAGCATTACAGGAAGTTACCTCTCTGGTGAAAAAAATATTTCTACTCCAAAAAAAAGAAGGATAGCAAAAAATGGCAGATTTTTAGAAATTAACGGTGCAACCGGAAATAATCTTAAAAATGTTAATCTTAAAATTCCTTTAGGTACATTTACTTGTGTTACCGGTGTCTCTGGAAGTGGTAAATCAACTCTTATACTACACACATTATACAATGCTTTAAATTTAATTCTTAATAATAATAAATCTAGAAAGCTGCCAAAGTCATTCAAAAATTATAAAGGCACGGAATTAATAGATAAGATAATAGATATTGATCAATCTCCGATTGGTAGAACTCCTAGGTCAAATCCAGCAACTTATACTGGAGCTTTTGGGCCAATAAGAGATTGGTTTGCTAATTTGCCAGAGTCAAAAGCAAGAGGTTATAAAGTTGGAAGATTTTCATTCAATGTAAAAGGAGGAAGATGTGAAACCTGTGAAGGTGATGGAGTTTTAACTTATGAGATGCATTTTTTACCAGATGTTTTTATACCATGTGATACATGTAAAGGAGCAAGATACAATAGAGAAACCTTGGAAATAAGGTTTAAAAACAAAAATATTGCAGACGTTTTAGATATGACTGTAGATGAAGGATGTAATTTTTTTGAAAATATCCAATCTATAAGATCAAAATTAATCACATTAAAGCATGTTGGTTTAGGTTATATGAAGATAGGCCAGCAAGCCACTACATTGTCAGGTGGTGAGGCTCAAAGAATAAAATTGGCAAAGGAATTATCAAAAAGATCAACGGGAAGAACATTATATATATTAGATGAGCCAACAACTGGTTTACATTCACATGATATAAAAAAATTATTAGATATATTACAGGCATTCGTTCATACAGGTAATACAGTCGTTGTTATAGAGCATAATTTAGACGTGATTAAAACAGCAGACCATATAATCGATATGGGTCCCGAAGGTGGCGAGTCGGGTGGAAAAATAATAGCTGAGGGAACACCAGAAAAAGTTTCAACTCAAAAAGAGAGTTTTACAGGTCAATTTTTAAGGGAAATTTTAGATACTATTAATATGAAAAAAACTGCATAATTTCATCAAATTATGCTAATATGAGTTATGACCACAATACTTCAATCTCTAGGAAAAACAATTCATTTTTCTATATTATTAGCCTTACTACTTTTTTTGGGCTTATATTTTCTGAGTGATGGTTTCGCTTTAGATCAATATTTTTTTAGTTGGTTATTTAGATTTTTTCATGTCTTAGCAGGGATAATGTGGATAGGACTTTTATGGTATTTAAACTTTGTTCAAATTCCAAGTATGCCTAAAATACCAGACGACCAAAAACCCGCAATAAGTAAAGTGATAGCTCCTAAAGTGCTTTTTTGGTTTAGGTGGGCTGCATTTGCAACAATTCTAACTGGTTTTATAGTTGCTTATCTAAACGGATATTTACACCAGGCTATGACACTTGGCATTGGAAGTGGAAGTGGAAAAAATACGGCCATAGGTATCGGTATGTGGCTAGGAATAATTATGGCTTACAATGTTTGGTTTATAATTTGGCCTAATCAAAAGAAAGCTTTAGGAATAATTGAGGTAAATCCAGAAGATAAAGTTGCAGCTGCTAAAAAAGCAATGCTTACTTCAAGAGTAAACACTCTACTTTCAATACCCATGCTACTAACAATGGTAGCTGCTCAAAATCTTTATTAAGGAACAATCTTTTCCTCTTTTTTTTCAAGTGTTTTTGATGATACTTTCAAGTATTTCAAAATTGGGGATGCAACAAATATAGAAGAATAAGTTCCAATTAGAACTCCTAAGATCATAGCAAAGGAAAAACCTTTTAATATTTCTCCACCAAGTAAAAAAATTGAAAATAATGCTAATAAAGTTGTAATAGATGTTATCAAAGTTCTAGATAACGTTTCATTAATTGACATGTTAGAAATTTGATCAATGCCAATATTGTTAAATTTAGATAAGTTTTCTCTAATTCTATCATAAATAACCACTGTATCATTCATCGAGTAACCAACTATTGTTAAAACAGCTGCAACTATGGACAAATTAATCTCAATCGATAATATTGAAAAAATACCTAAAGTGATTAAAACATCATGAAATAAAGCAACTATTGATCCCAGACTAAATTGCCATTCAAATCTAAACCAAATATAAATTAACATCATTAAAAGAGCTAAACCAATTGAAATTATACCAGATTTTAATAATTCAGCACTTACCTTAGGGCCAACGCTTTCAACTCTTCTAAAATTAATATCTTCATTTAAGCTTTGATTTAATGTTGATTTAAGCTTTTTTATTAAAACTTCATTTTTTTCTAATTTTTCCTCTATCTTTAAAATGTAATCACCCTCTTTACCAAAATTTTTAATGCTTATATCACCTAAATTTATGTTGCTTAAAGAATCTCTTATTTCTGAAATCTTTATTTCTTTGTTCTCTAATCTAATTTCAATAAGTGTTCCACCCTTAAAATCAATTCCATAATTTAATCCTTTAAATATTATGAAAATTAAACTTATTATTCCTAATAATATTGAAATTAAATTAAATTTTTTAAATTGATTAACAAAGTCTAGATTGTACTTCATAAATTAACTTTTTCCTTATTTTTTAAAACATATGAAGATGTTAAATGACGGGCTATAAAATACGCAGAGAAAAGAGTTGTTAAAATCCCTATGCCCAAAGTCACAGCAAATCCTTTGACCGGGCCAGAGCCAAAAAAGAACAAAATTACAGTTGCAAGAAGTGTAGTAATATTCGCGTCTAATACCGTAATTTTTGCTCTGCTATATCCAAGATCAAAAGCATGAATTATAGATTTTTCAGTACGCAATTCTTCTTTAATTCTCTCAAATATTAATACATTAGCGTCCACAGCCATACCAACTGTCAAAATTATCCCTGCTATACCAGGTAAAGTTAATGTAGCTTCTAGCATTGTTAGAACTCCAACCAACATTAATAAATTCGAAACTAACGAAGCGTTAGCTATCAAACCAAAAAATCTGTACTTAAAAAACATGTAAAATATTACTAAAATAAAACCTATTATTAACGATATGGATCCAGAGATAATTGAGTCTTTACCTAGATCAGGTCCTACTGTTCTTTCTTCTACTATATTGATTGGGGTAGGTAAAGCTCCTGATCTTAACAATAAGGCTAGATCGGTCACTTCTTGAAAAGTGAAGTTTCCAGATATAGTCCCACTACCACCTGTTATTGCCTCTCTGATTACAGGTGCACTTATAATTTTATTATCCAAAACAATTGCAAGTCTAGTCCCAACGTTATTAGTTGTAACCTTACCAAATTTTTGAGCGCCATATCTGTCTAATGTAAATGAAACGATTGGTTCATTAGACTGATTGTCAACACGTGGTTGAGCATCAATTAAATTGTCACCACTCATAATAATTTTTTTGTTTACTACTAAATCATTTCCATTTTCATCGATCATTTTTTCAGATCCAAATTCATTTTTTGTTTTTGTTACTAACCTAAAATTTAATTTAGCAGTTTTTCCAAGCAAATCTTTAATTCTGGATGGATCTTTAAGACCTGGTAATTCAACAACTATTCTTTTTTCTCCTCTTTGTACTATAGTGGGCTCTTTAGTACCTAAATCATCAATCCTTCTTCTTACAATTTCTATAGATTGTTTAACAGCTGCATTATTTAAATTTAATAAGCCATATTTAGAATAGTTGATTGTATAATTTTCTTCATCCACTACAGCATCAAACTCATATGTTCTATATTGATCTATATAAGGATTGATTGAATTATTATTCTTATCGAAAAACAGATTTTCAAATTTTTTTCGATTTTCTTTTTTCATCTTAAAAATTATAGAGTCGTTATTTAAGTTAAATGAGTTGAAAGAAAAATTATTCTCTTTAAGAAACTTTTTAACATCTATAACTTTATTTTGCAGTCTTTCTTCAATTAAAGGTTTAGTGTCAATCTCTAATAAAAGATAGGATCCACCTTGTAAATCAAGACCAAGATTTATTTTTTTATTAATTGGAAGTTTGTTATCTGAAAATAAATTTAATGAGGCAAAAATAGCTAAAATTATAAAAATAAGATAAATAGAAATTATTTTTATATTTGTGAAATTAAGCACAAAGACCTTTTATTTTTTTTGATCTTCTTTTTTAAGTAAGCTTGTGATGGTTGTTTTTATAATTTGGACTTTTACATTGTCACCTAAAATGACGTCAATTTTATCGTCCTCATAAACTTTATCGACAATACCAATAATTCCTCCCGATGTAATTACCTCATCTCCTCTTTTAAGTCCCTGTACCATGGCCCTGTGATCTTTGACTCTTTTTTGTTGAGGCCTTATTAAAAAGAAGTAAAAAATTACAAAAATTAATATCAGTGGTATAAATTGCGCAAATCCTTGTGAGCTCATGTTAGAATAATTATATTAAATGGCGTTTTTTAACAAGAAAATTTTATTAAATTTTATCTTTATTATCCATGTATTTTTTTAATACAGAGGGAATGGTAATAGAACCATCAGAATTTTGATAATTTTCGATTAATGAAATCATCAATCTACCCGTTGCAAGACCTGAACCATTTAAAGTCCCTATGAAACCAGTAGTGTTTTTATTTTTATATTTAGTTTTCATTCTACGTGCTTGAAATGAACCGCAAGAAGAGCAGCTAGATATCTCTCTAAATTTGTTTTCGTATGGCATCCAAACTTCAAGATCATAAGTTTTTTCTGCACTGAAGCCCATATCACCAGTTGATAATAATACAACTTGGAAAGGTAAATCTAATTGTTTTAAAACTTCCCCTGCACAACCTAACATTCTTTCGAGTTCTTCTTTACATTTTGAAGGTTCGACTAAACTGACGAGTTCTACTTTATTAAATTGATGTTGTCGCATCATGCCTTTAGTGTCCTTTCCATAAGATCCAGCTTCTCGTCTAAAACATGGGGTGCTTGCAACAAAGCGCAAAGGTAGGTCGCGACTTTCTATTGTGGATTCCCTAAATAAATTAGATAAAGAAACTTCTGCTGTTGGTATTAGGAATTTTCTCTCCTCATTTTCTTCAGATAAAACTTCATATTGATCATTCTCAAACTTTGGTAACTGTCCAGTACCAAACATTGTGTTTTCATTTACAATCAGTGGTGGCGATATTTCAATATATCCAAATTTTTTTGTATGAAGATCAAGCATAAAGTTAATCAATGCTCTCTCCAGTAATGCTAATTTATCTTTCAGTACTACAAATCTTGATCCAGATAATTTAACTGCAGAGTCAAAGTCCATAAGTTTACCTCCCAGATCAGAATGAGATTTAACTTTAAAATTAAATCTTTTGATTTTACCAAATTTTTTTAATACTTTATTTGTCTTTTCATCTTTCCCTACAGGCACATCCTCCATAGCAATATTAGGAATTGAAAATAAAACTTTATTAATTTCTAAACTTAATTTTTTTTGACTCTGATCTAAAACTTTAATTTGATCAGTTAATTTTTTTGATTTTTTAAAATTCTCTGGATCTTTACTTTTTGATATAATTTTTTTTTCTTGTTCTAATTTTTCTTTTTTTTGTATAAATTCTCTATTCTCTTTATCCAATGAAAGTAAATTATCTAAATTGGTTATTTCGTTTCTTTCAGTTATTTTTTTTTTGTAAAATTCAATATTTTTTCTGATGTCTTTTAAATTATGCATCTTTTTTATTTTCAATAAATTTTACTGTAATAATAGATAATTCATACAACAATAAAAGTGGTAATGCTAAACCTATTTGAGTAATGGGATCAGGAGGTGTTAATAGTGCTGCAGCCGCAAAAATTATTACAACAACATATTTTCTTCTATCTTTTAAATATTTAGAGTCTACAACACCAATTCTGGCTAACAAACTTAAAACCACTGGAAGTTGAAAGCTCAATCCAAAAGCAAATATTAATCTCATGATTAGAGATAAATATTCGTTTACTTTAGCTTCTAATTCAATAGCTAGTGAGCTCCCTTCTCTTAAACTTTCAAAACTTAAAAAAAACTTTATAGCTAATGGCATTATAAAATAATAAACTAGTAATCCTCCTAATATAAAAAGTGCCGGAGTTGCAATTAAATAAGGAAGTAAGGCTTTTTTTTCATTTGTGTATAAACCGGGCGCAATAAATTTCCAAATTTGACTTAAAAATATAGGACTAGTAATAAAAATAGATGCAAAAAATGCAACTTTTAAATAAGTTAAAAAGGCTTCATGCAAAGCAGTAAAAATTAATCTTCTGTTCAAATCTTTTTCAATGATAGCATCTGAGTACGGTTTAACTAAAAATTTATAAATTTCTTCTGAGAAAAAATAACAGATTACAAATGAAACAATCAAAAAAATAAAAGATTTTAATAATCTAGATCTTAATTCTGTTAAATGACTTACAAATGAACTTTGATTTCCCTCTTTTTTATTTGTCATTATTCTTATCGTTTTTTTTATCTTCTATATCCACATTAGTTATTTCATTCACATTTTTTTGAACATCAGAAAAATACCTTTTTATCGATCCCACCCATGATCCCAATTTTTTTAAAACGATGGGAAAATCTTTGGGGCCTATTACTAAAACTGCAATTATTATTATTACAAGTAATTCAGACCAACCAATCTGAGGCATTTAATTTAATTATTAGAATTATTTTTATCTTCTGTATCTTTGCTAGAAGAGTCAGTGTTATCCGAGATACCTTTTTTAAAACTTTTTATACCTTTAGCTACATCTCCCATTAAATCTGATATTTTTCCTCTACCAAATAATAGGACTACTAGAACAACAACAATAGCTATTTGCCAAAAACCAATACTCATATATCTCTTATATACAAAAATCTAAACTAAATAAATAACTTTATTCTGTCAATTTATCGTTTTCATCAATGGCGCTTTCAATCTCAGAATAAATATCCTCTTTTGCCTTAGAAGAGTGTTCAGAATAGAACTTGCTAGTACCAAAAATTGAGGAATTAATTGATGAGGTGTCAATTAAGCCTGCAGAGCCTAGTTCATCAATAGTTGGCAAATCAGATAATTTTTGAATATTAAAATGGTTTAAAAAATTTTCTGTTGTACCATATTGTATAGGCTTACCCGGAATATTTTTTCTACCTGCAGGTCTTACCCAATCTAGCTCCAGAAGTATCTCAATTGTATTAGAACTAAAAGCCACACCTCTAATTTGCTCAATTTCAGATCTTGTAACAGGCTGATGGTATACGATTATTGATAAAGTTTCGATAGTAGCTTTTGATAATTTTTTTTGGGTTGATTTTTGTAATGCCATTGTATTTGATAAATCACCTGCAGTTCTAAAAGACCATCTATTTCTTATACAAATCAAATTAATCCCTCTTGGTTCATAATCTTTTTGAATTTTCTCTAATATTTTTTTTATATCAGAACTTACTTGAAGTCTTTTTTGAATTGTTTCAATATCTAACGGTTCAACGGCTGCGAATAAAATTGCTTCTATTTTTCTCTCCATTTTTGAAGATGATTTAGGGAAATTAATTATATTATCTTTTTTTTTTACCATTATTTCTTTTTAATCAAAATTTTATCATAAGTCTTTTTTTGCATTATATGTATTAATCCCTCTTTAGTAAGTTCTAAACTTGCGGCTAATATTCCAGATAAACCTGTTTTTTTCTTTTGAAGATTTTGTTTATAAGCATCTGGAATTAATTCAACAATATCTTTCCAATCATTAAGTTCATTAATTTGATTTTTTATATTATTTATACCTTGTTCAACAGTCAAAACTGGAAGTTTAGGTATATTTACTCTTTGAAAAGATTTTTGCATATTTATATTAGCATAAGTTTTAAGAAGTTCATAAAGAGACACGTCGTACATAGGCGTATAAATTGATTTAATGCCTCCTTTCATTCCACGATAAAATATATCCTTGCCAATTCTTTTCTTTTTTAATAACTGATCAGATAAAAGTCTAATAAGCTCAAGTCTTTTTAATTGTAATTTCAATCTTTCTGCAACTTCTAGAGCTTTAAAGTCTTCATTGTCATCTTCAGGTAATAATAATTTTGATTTTAAATATGCCAACCAAGTTGCCATTAATAGATATTCAGAAGCCGTTTCGAGGTTTAAATTCTCACTTTTTTTAACATAATCTAAAAAATTATCCGCAAGCTTAGTAATTGAAATATCTGCAAGATCAACCTTTTGTGTTTTGGCTAAATCTAAAAGAATTTCTAAAGAACCATTATAATTTGGTATATCTATTAAAAATTGATTATTTCTTATCGACTCCATTAATAAATATTATCTTAAAAATTTATAAAATTCCGATGTTTTTTTTGCTGTAAATTCATCTATTGGTGGAATTTTTTTTAATAATTTAAGCGAAACATGATATTTTCCATCACAATATAGCGCTAAATTACATCCAGCACTAATAGCTCTAAGTGCGTTTTCTAAAATACTATATTTTAACGATTTCATTCCCACATCATCTGAGATTAGAATTCCTTTAAATTTGATTTTTTCTCTAATGAAATTTTGAATATTTTTTTTAGAGTGAGTAACGCAGTGCTTATTATCTATTGTGGTAAATTTTACATGTGCTGTCATTGCAAATAAAGATTTGGTATATTTAAAGCAATCGAAATCATTATTTAGAAGAAATTTTTTACTTTTATTAACCACTGGTAATTTTTTATGAGAGTCTGACTTTGCTTGACCATGACCAGGTATATGCTTAATTACCGTAAATATCTTATTTTTTTTATAAGTTTCTATACATATCTTTGATAAAGTTTTGATTGTTTTTTTTTTTGATGAATAAACCCGAGTTTTGAGAAAATTATTTGTATTTTTACTCAATTTATCTAATACCGGAACTGTATTAATATTGATCTTAAGATCTTTAAATAAGGAGCATATTTCATTTATATAATACTTATAAATTGATATACCAAAATCAGGGTTTTTTTCGTAAAGATCTCCAAAAAATTTTTGAGAATAAACCCCGTTATAAAAAATACTTTGTAATCTTGAAACATCTCCTCCCTCTTCATCAATTAAAATGGGGAATTTATTATCTTTAGTTAAATTTCTAATTGATAAAATAAGTTTTTTTAATTGATTTAAATTTTTAACATTTCTCTTAAATAAAATTACACCCCAAGGAATATTCTTCTTAAAGAGATTATGTTCTTCTTTCTTTAATTGTGGTCCTGATAAACTTATTATAATTGCTTTTTTAACCATATTAATCGAATAATTCCCAGAAATTTCTTTTATATTTTCTTTCATTCGTATTTTCAAAATTAGAGCTGAACTCAATCGCTTTATTAGTATCGTTTTTTAAAAGCGGAATTTCATTTATATTAACATAATTCTTTAAATTAAGATTTTCACGATTATTGGATATCTTATTAAGATTTAATTCAGAAAAATAATGATTATATATTATTATATAAAAAAAAATCGATACTATAATTATGAAAGATTTTACTAATATATTTATCATCACATTTTATCAGGTAAAGAAACATTTAAAATACCCATTCCATTTTTAAGCACTAGCAATAAAAGGCTTATAATTGTCAAAATATTATTATTAGATATTTTTCCATTTTTTATAAACTTATATTTTTCGTCTTCATTACCTTTACTCCAATACGAATGGAACAGAGTAGCTAATTCATATAGATAAAAAGGTATTCTATGAGGCTCATATTTATGTGAAGAAATCTTAACAATTTTTGGCCATTCAAAAATTTTACGCAAAATTTCTCTCTCATACTTATTTAATTCTTTATCTATTTTTACGATTTTTTTCTTAAGTGAGGTATTTTTAGTTGATCTTAATAACGATTGAATTCTAGCATGACAATACTGAACATAATAAACTGGATTATCTTTACTTTTTTCCAAAACTTTATCGAAATCAAAATCCAGTTCAACGTCGTTACTTCTATTCAACATCATAAATCTAATTGAGTCTTTATTAACTTCAGACAATAAATCATTTACTGAGATAAATTCTCCAGCTCTTTTAGACATCTTAAATGGTTCACCATTTTTAAATAATTTAACTAGCTGACAAACTTTACATTCTAAAATAGTTTTATTTTGAGAAAGAGCTTTAACAGCACTCTCGATCCTTTTAATATAGCCTGTGTGATCTGCGCCTAAAATATTAATTAATTTATCATAATTTCTTGAAACTTTATTAAAATGATAAGCTATATCATTTGCAAAATATGTCCATGATCCGTCATTTTTCTGTAAAGCTCGATCAGTATCATCTCCAAATAAAGTTGACTTAAATAAAAGTCTTTTAATCTTTTTCCAATCTTTAATTTCTTCACCTTTTGGCGGATCCAAAAAGCCTTCTTCAACGTAATTTTTTTTTTTTAAAAGATTAATTGCTTTATCAAGTGTTTTAGATTCGACTATTGATTTTTCTGAAATAAAATTATCATGAGATATTCCAAGTGTATTCAAATCAGATTTGATCATTTGCATTGAAAAATTTAATGCTTCCTTTGACAAAAACTCATATTCATCATCAAAACTTTTAAATTCAGATTTTCTTTTTTTTTGTATCTTATCAGCAATCTCAATAATATAATCACCAGGATATAATGATTTGTCATTTGGAAATTTTTCATTATATTTTAATTCTCTTATTCTTAAATAAACAGATTTTAAAAAATTAGAAATTTGACCGCCATAATCATTAATATAATATTCTTTAGTTACTTTATTGCCGTTAAACTTTAAAAGATTTGATAAAGTATCACCAAAAATTGCTCCTCTACAATGACCTACATGCATAGGGCCGGTAGGATTTGCAGAAACAAATTCAATATTATAATTTTTCCCATCATTCTGGGACCCAAATTTTTTATTTTTTCTTAAAATATTATTTATAATTGAAATTAGTGCTTCATTTTTTAAACTAATATTTAGAAAACCAGGACCAGCAATTTCTATATCTTTAAAATCTTTTATATTTTTTTCTAACAATTTTTTTATATTATTTCCTAATTTAATTGGATTGCATTTATTTTGTTGGGCTAAAACTAGAACAGCGTTACTTGAAATGTCACAATCAAAATTTGATGGAGGTTTTTCTAAATTAATACCATTAAAGCTTTCAATCTTGTTGATACCTAATTCTTTATAATGATGATTAATATTTTTAAGTATCAATTTAAGATAATTTTCAAAAATATTCATTTTATTCTGTTGTATAAATTTATTGCATATCTATCAGTCATACCAGCAATATAATCACAAATTGATCTTTCTATATCAACATTATTTGATTTATCAAATTTAATATATTTTTTTGGGTTTCTTTTAATTATAAAAAACAATTTTTTTATAATTTTTTTTCCTAAATTTGTTTTGTGGATAACATTTTTATTATAGTACATATTTTTTTTTAAAAACTTTTTGATGTTTATATCAAATTTTTTCATTTTAGTTGAGAAACAAACTATAGGATATTTTGATTTATAAATATCTTTGATTGTTTTTATTTTATTTATTTTTATATTTTTTTTTGTATTTAAAATGACATCCTGAACCATTTCATCAATGATTTCTCTTACTATTTGTCTTAAAACAACATCGTAGGAATATTTTCTTATTTTATTAATATGTTTTTTTATTAAAACACTAAGTATTGGAATTTTTTTGATATCATTTAATTTGAATAAATTCGCTTTTAGTCCATCTTCCAAGTCATGGCTATTGTAAGCTATATCATCTGAAATGGAAGCTATCTGTGCCTCTAAACTAGGGCTGTTACTAAAATTAATTTTTTGTTTGAAGAAGTTTTTACCTAAAATTCTATTATATTTTATTTTATTTTTAATTGGACCATTATGTTTAACTAGTCCATCTAAAGTTTCAATTGATAGATTTAATCCCTTAAAATTATAATATCTGTTTTCGAGAAGCGTAACTATTCTCACTGTTTGAATGTTGTGGTCAAAACCACCGCTTCTTTTCATACATTGATTTAAAGCTTCTTCACCAGCATGACCAAAGGGTGTATGACCAAGGTCATGCGCTAAACTTAACGTTTCAGCCAAATCCTCATTTAAGTTAAAACATTTTGCAAGCGTTCTGGCTATCTGAGATACTTCTAGTGAGTGGGTAATTCTTGTTCTATAATGATCTCCTGTTGTATTTACAAATACTTGGGTCTTATGTTTCAATCTTCTAAACGCTGTGGAGTGTAATATTCTATCTCTATCTCGTTGATATGGTGATCTTAATTTACTTTTATTCTCAAAATAAAATCTTCCTTTAGATTTAATTGAAATTGACAAATTTGAGATTGTATTGCTTTGCATAAAACTATATTAAAATATATACTACATAATAATGACAAAAAAAATTGTATTTACAGACAAAGCTAAAGATCAAATTAAAAAAATAACTAGTGAATCTAAGTCTAAAAAGTATTTTAGAGTTGCTGTAAAAGGTGGTGGATGTTCTGGATTTAAATATAGCTTTAGTTTTGACGACTCAAAAAAAGAAGATGATGTAGAGTTTGATAATGCATTAATTGATAAGACTTCTTTAGAAATTATAAATGGCTCAACTATTGATTTTAAGGTTGAAATGATTGGTGAGTCCTTTGTGATTAAGAATCCTAAAGCTACGGCTTCTTGTGGTTGTGGTTTATCATTTTCAGTATAATGAAAATTATTTCTTGGAATGTAAATTCTGTGAGAGCAAGGTTAGATAATATTACAAATTATATTAAAGACGACAAACCTGATATACTTTTTCTCCAAGAAATTAAAACTCAAGATGAAAACTTTCCACATGAAAGTTTTAGAAAAATTGGCTATGAGTCTTATATATTTGGTCAAAAAAGTTATAACGGCGTTGCAATAATTTCGAATTTCCCAATAAAAAATATTACAAAGGATTTTATAAAAGATGAAAAAAAACAAGCCAGAATTATAAATGGTGAAATTCAATTAAAGAAAAAAAAAATAGAACTTGTAAATATTTATGTACCAAACGGAAATCCTATTGATACAGAGAAATATGAGTACAAAAAAAATTGGCTAAAAAAATTTATAATAAATATTAAAAAAAAAATTTCGTCTGGATCAAATATAATAATTGCGGGAGACTTCAATATTATACCAGAAGAAATTGATGTTTATGATTTTAAGAGATATGAAAATGATGCTCTTGGAAAATTAGAAATTAGAAAAAAATTTAGGGAATTGTTAAATATTGGTTTTGTTGATGTTTATCGATTAAAAAATAAAAAAAAAAAAGAATATACTTTTTGGGATTATTTTGCTGGATCATGGCAAAAGAATTATGGAATGAGAATTGATCATTTTTTGTTATCAAATAATTTAATAGAAAATATTTCATCAATTAATATTAACAAAAAACC
>CETL01007371.1_pt1 | contig 22539 bp, 20 predicted proteins | sample 356371 | NCBI WGS metagenome assembly CETL01 (sample SAMEA2622518, study PRJEB7988) | marine metagenome | biome: marine biome (ENVO:00000447); feature: surface water layer (ENVO:00002042); material: "saline water (ENVO:00002010), including plankton (ENVO:xxxxxxxx)" | depth 5 m | reverse complement strand
ATTGTTCGATCTGTTATAGAGCATAACTTAATTTACGATAGAGGAATAAAAAAAAGAAAATATTGGTACTACGGCCCAATGTTCAGACATGAGAGACCTCAAAAAGGTAGACTTAGACAGTTTAGTCAGTTTGGTCTTGAATACTTTGGTTTTTCTGGCATTAGTAGTGAGATAGAATTGATAATTTTAATTAATAAATTGTTTACCTTTTTAAAGATAGAAAATTATCAATTACATATTAATTCAATCGGAAACCAAATTGACAGAGATCGATATGGAACTGAGATAAAATCGATCATGAACGATAATTTATCTATTCTAACAGATAGTGAGAAAGTCACGCTTGAGAAAAACCCACTACGATTACTAGATAGTAAAAATGTTAAGATTAAAGATGCTCTTTCCTCATTACCTCCGTTATATGAATCTTTAAACGAAAAATCACAAAAACGATTTGACTCGGTAACTAAATTACTCAATCAACTAGAGATCAATTATATTGTAGATAATAATATTGTAAGAGGTCTAGATTACTATAATGATACTGTTATGGAATGGAAGACAGATAAGCTTGGCTCACAAGATGCAATCTGCGCTGGCGGAAGGTATGATTACTTAATTCAGTCAAATTACTCAATTGACATGCCTGCAGTTGGTGTGGCACTTGGTATAGAGAGATTGGTAGAACTATTAAAAATTAATCAAACATCTTCAAATGAGACCAAGTATGCAATACTTAATGATAGCAGCGAACATATAAGTTTATTCATGAAAATGTCTGAGTTAATAAGGAGTACATATCCTAAGCATTCTTTTATGAATACTGACCCTGAGAGCAGCATGTCGTCTCAGATAAAATATGCAAAGAAATTAAATGACAAATTAGCTATCATCATTAATAATAATCAAATAAAAGTACATAATTTTCAGGATAACAGTCAAGTAGAGATTGATATATCACAATTAAACAACTACCTAAATTAGTAAAATGCAATTCACAGAAGAAGAAGACAAACTTATTAATTGGTTGAGACGAAACTATCTCAACATCATCTTAGGTCTAGTTATAGGATTCTTTTTTGTAGGTGGTTACAATTATTATAAATCTTCTATGATGAATGCAATGCACCAGATATCGCTAGATTATGAAGAAGTAGTAAAGCTTTATCAAAAAGAGAGATTCTCAGATTTTATAGATAAAGCTCAATTATTAGTAGAGCAAGACCCCGAGAATATTTATAGTGCAATGACAAACCTTTATCTATCGAAGTATTACCACGATAGTAATCAACTAGACCTTGCAAAATCAAGTCTATCGCATATTATGACTAATTCTAAATCTCTGTCACACATTTATATAGCATCAGTAAGGCTTGCAAGAATAAATATTTCCCAGGGTGAATACGTTGAAGCAATTAATGTTTTGTCATCAATAAAAAACAACTCAACTGACCCTATAGTATTAGAATTATTGGGTGATATTATGCTGTTACAAAATGATAAATTAGCTGCTATCAAAAATTACGAACTTGCCCTTTCACAAGATGTAACACCTAATAAAGCTAGGCTGATAGAGAGTAAATTAAGTACAATAAGATGAAATCAAAAAACTTAATATATTCGCTTTTTTTAGTTATTTTGATGACTAGTTGCTCTAGTAATCCAGCAGAATATATTGCAGGTGTATTTAACCCAAACCCTAATGTTGCTGATGACCCTGAGCTATCTGATGAATCTCAAATATCAGATACGCCAGTTGTCAAAGAAAAATCTTTTTTTGATGAATTAGTTTTTTGGGAGACACCCAACACTAAATCTAAAATTTCTAATCTAAGTGTAGATAATATTTGGTCTATTGACGTAGGTGAAAATAGAGATGCATCATCAGCTGTATTGCAACCCAGTTTTGATGGACAAAATATGATTTATACAATAGATACAGACGGATTAGTATCAGTTGTAGATATTTACAGTGGTGATATTAAATGGAATTTTAAATTAAACTTAGATGTAACATCAGGTTTGCATTATCATCAAGAACATATTTATTTTGGGACGTCAGATGGCAAAATTTATGGCTTTAAAGTGGATGATTTAAGAGAGAATAAAAGTATTCTTGATACAATTGATTTAGTGGGTCTGATTAATGATGCTGAAATTCTGCCTACTCTTTCACTACAATTACAAAGTGAGGTTGTATCACCTGCCGTTGGTGTTGATGATCTAATTTATGTTAAACAAGGAGATGGGGATACTGTAGCGATAAACTTAGTATCCAAACAAGTAGAGTGGATACATCAAGGTAGAAATGTTCCTTTAAGCTTAAAAGGCAGCGCTGCAATTACAAAAGACTTATCTAATATCTATGTTGCAAGAGACGATGGAAATTTTGTCTCTCTAACAAACGACACAGGTAAACTTAATTGGCTCATCAGCATATCCCCTAGATCAGGGAGGAATGAGCTGGAATCACTCAGGGATGTGGAAATGTCCCCATTAATAAAAGATGGGATAGCATATGTCGGTTCTTTTCAAGGTAGCTTGGTTTCTGTAGATATTATCACTGGAGATATAATTTGGAGAAGACCGATGTCAATTCATAGTAACTCTAGTATAGATGACTACGTTATTTACACATCAAGTAGCAATGGCAATCTAGTAGCATTAGACCGGTTTAGTGGTGATATAGTTTGGTCCACAGTCGTAGATGAAGATGTTTTGTTTTCCCAACCTGTTCTAGTAGATAGCTATTTACTAAGTTTCGGGACAAATGGCTATGTCGCAATATTAAATAAAGAAGATGGTACAACAATTCATTATAATAAATTATTAAGCCCAATTGATTACCAGTCAAATGTACTAACTATAAATAAAACTATTTATATAGTAACAAAAGATGGTAGACTCAATGCAATTAAGTTGAATTAGCTAAATATGAATAATCAAATTGCGATCGTTGGAAGAACCAATGTTGGGAAATCATTATTATTTAATAAATTAACTAAACAAAAAAAAGCTTTAGTCATAGATTTTCATGGCGTTACTAAAGATATTAATTGTGGATACTTAATAAATCAGCATAAGAAATCAATTGAATTGTATGACACTAGTGGCTTTACAGAATTAATTGATAAAAACAACGAATTTTACAAAAGGACTATTAAATGTATAGATAGATGTGACTTGATACTCTATGTAATATCCATTAAAAATATTTATAATTCATTAGATAAAGAAATTATAGATAATCTAAGAAAAAAAAATAAAAAAATAATTTTAATAGTAAATAAAATAGATTTGATGAAAAAAAATGATACAACCTTTGATGTTTTCCAATATGGTATAAAAAAAATATTTGAAATATCTGCTAAAGATAACAATGGTATTATTGAATTAAAAAAATTCTTAATGAATTTTACTGATGGCACAAATGTAATTCATGACTATTTCAAAAAAATATCTATTATAGGAAAACCAAATGCTGGTAAAAGCACTTTAATCAATACGTTAATTAATACTAAAAAAATGATCACATCAAATATACCTGGAACGACTATTGATTGTATTGATCATATTTTTACACATAGAAATAAACGTTTTCTTTTGGTAGATACTGCAGGTTTGGCAAGAAAATCCAAAAATAGGTCAAAGCTAAGTTCTTATAGTATGTTAAATACACTTAATACAATCAAATTATCAGATATATCTATTTTTTTGTTAGATGCTTCTGTAAAAATATCTAAGCAAGATAAGATTATTTTGGAATCTCTTAAGAATTATCAAATACCTCACATTATAGTAGTGAATAAAATTGACCTATTAAATAAAAATCAGATTAATCAGTATAAAAAGTATGTAGAATATTTTTCACACTTAAGTAGTAATGCTCCTTGTATCTATCTATCAGCCAGCATGAGAAAGAATATTAGTGAATTAAAGAGCGAGATATATACTTTAGCGTCAAAACTTGATAAGCGTTTTAAATCATCTTTTTTAACGAAGATCCTTAATGATGCCTTGGATTCTCACCCACTACCGATGTCAAATAATAAGAAAATCAAACTGAAGTTTGCTCAGCAAGCAAAATCTGATCAACTTATTATTACAATCCATGGAAACAGGGTGAGTAAGATTCCAAAAACATATGATAAATACCTATGTGGTTTTTTTGCAGATAAGTTATCGATTCGAGGTGTTCCAATAAAAATAGTTTATAGTAAACAAGAAAACCCATTCATATGAATGGGTCTCTTGATTTAAGTCAATTACTATTTATCCAGCTGTTTTTGGACTAATAACATTCTTCACTTCTGATATGCTATTTGCAGGAAATCCACCTGTATCAGCATGTTGTTTAATTAGTTCTTCATTATCTGCGTTATAAACACAGTAAACTTTATCACCAGTTACATAACTATGAACCCATTCAATGCCAGTACCCATATCTTTTAAGATACCGCATGATTTTTGAGAAATTCCTTGTAAATCATCTTGTGTAAGATCTCCAGCCCCAGGTATTTCTCTTTCTATTACATATTGTGGCATTTTAACCTCCTTTATTTGATATTACTATTTTGCTCTTAATCTTCTCCATCTTCAAGCGGAAACTAGTGAATAATTGTATTGTTTATGAAGATCATTGGATCGACGTATACAGAATTGAGGGTTACAGACCAGTGCAAGTGAGACCCAGTTGATTTCCCAGTGTTGCCAACATGACCTATAATATCTCCTTTATTAACATAATCACCTATGTTGACTTTTATACTGTCCATATGGATAAAAATACTCTTAAGGTTCATGCCATGATCCATGTAGACAAATTTTCCATTATAAAAAAAATCACCTGTTAATAGCACTGTACCAGAAGAGGGCGCAATAATATTTGTTCCAGTTTTGGCTGCAAAGTCCACTCCATTATGATAGTTACCTTTTTTGTTATTATAAAATCTTTCAGTTCCAAATACACCAGAAATTTGTCCAATAACTGGGACAATAAAGTTAGTATCAATATCATTTAATATCCATTTACTCCTTGCTGAATTTAGAATATTCTTTTCTCTAATAATTCTGTCTATCATAACATCATCTGGTTCCGTGAATTTTTTTGAAATATTAATATATTGTTTGCCAAAATATTTTTTTTTAAGTGACAGCATTATAATATGATCATCATTTCCATTCTTAAGAATTATCTCTTTAGTGCTTGGATCAATATCTCTAGGAATGCCAAACAGTAAATAATAACTATTATTTTTTTTCACGGTTGGCACTTTCATATCAAGGTAATAAAAGCCATTGTGAAACTGATCAGAGCTTATTTCCTTCACATAAACACCACCAGGATAGGTAAATTCTTGATTTACTTCAGTTGCTGAAACCTGATTAAATGCAAAAGCTACTATAAAAAAGCTAATTAGTAATTTCATTTATTTTCTAGAATATTATTATTATCTTTCCAGTTTTTCTTATTGTATTTAGTTGTTATAGTCGTAATAATGCCACCACGTACTTTCCAGTATCCAATTACAGACATATACCTTGGCTTTATTAAATTTACCAAATCGTTAAGAATCTGATTAGTATTATCCTCATGGAACGCACCTATGTCTCGGAATGCTGCCATATACAATTTTAGTGATTTTAACTCAACACATTTTTTGTCTGGTACGTAGTTTATTTCAAATTCTGCAAAATCAGGTTGACCTGTCAATGGGCATAAACACGTAAACTCTGGGATATCCATGGTAATAAGATAATCATTGTTTTTTGATGGATTTTCAAATGTCTCAAGTATATCTTTGTGTAGGGTCATTTAGTTATCTCCTTATAGTAGTATTATAGCGTAGATAATATTATAATCTATTAAGGGTATTTTAATGCGTTTAACAAAAATTAAATTAGCTGGATTCAAAACATTTGTAGACCCTACAACACTCCAATTTCCTAGTAACCTAACGGGTATCATAGGACCCAATGGTTGTGGTAAATCTAACATAATCGATGCAATACGCTGGGTAATGGGTGAGTCATCTGCAAGGAATTTAAGAGGTGATTCTATGGAGGACGTGATATTTTCTGGTTCTTCAGCGAGACATGAGGTTGGAAAGGCGTTTGTTGAACTCAACTTTGATAATTCTTTAAACACTCTTGATTCAAAATTTGCTAGATATTCTGAAATTGTAATTAAAAGGGAGGTTTCTCGTGATGGTAACTCGAATTACTATTTAAATAATACTCGTTGTAGAAGAAAGGACATAAGAGAGGTATTTCTTGGAACAGGCCTAGGGCCTAGAAGTTATGCCATAATTGAACAGGGAATGATTAGCAAGCTAATTGATGCAAAACCAGATGAATTAAGAACGTATTTAGAGGAAGCCGCTGGAATAAGTAAGTATAAAGAAAAAAGGAGAGAAACAGAGTTAAGACTTAAACATACTAGAGATAATCTAGATCGACTTAACGATATTATGAAAGAAATAAACTCGCAGCTTAACAAACTGGAGAGACAAGCAAAGCTAGCAAGCGAATACAGAGTACTTAAAGATAAAGAACGTGAAACTAAAATTTCTCTGATATCACTTAAGTGGTGTAACTATGATAGCCAAATAGAAGGTCTTAACAGTACAATTCGGAAAATTGAATTAGAGAAAGAAAAAATACTTTCACTCTTATCAACTCAAAATAAAGAAATTGAGAAACTAAGACAGAAAAGAAATGATGAACAAAGTAATTTCGACGAAATACAAAGAGATTTTTACAGAATAGGAAGTGACATCGCTAGTTGCGAAAAAGACATTGAGCATAATTTAGAAAGCGAAGTTTCTCGAAAAGAAGCACTTAGTGAGTTACTTGATACTATTGAAAACAATGTAAATGAAGTTGACGAAGAGGAAAAGAAATATAGTAAACTTCTAATATCAATTAAGGAATTAGAGTCTAAGATAAATGTTGGCACTAATGAGTTGTCAAAACTAGAAAAAGATAAAAAAGATACTAATTTTGCGATGCAAAATCTTCAATCGAAATATAATATTTTTATAACCGAGCAATCTGAAACTATCAAGGAGAAAGAGGTTGAAAAAGCTAAATATGATGCCTCTGAGAAATCACTCAATCTTTTGTCAAAACGACTGGGTATTCTAGAAACATTTTCAATGCACGATGATGAGAAAAATGATAATAAGGATGAATTACTAAGTAGAGCATCTGATGTTCAAGAAAAAATCTCCGCATTATTGGTAGATTTTGATCGTCATAAAAATTCAGATAAGAATTTGAATATTAAAAATTTCAAGATCAGTTTGAGATCAATTCTACAAATATTTAAAGGACTTTTTAATAACATTAAAACTCTAGTTAGATCTCAAAAAGATGAAATAAAAGATGTCAAGAAAAAAATAAACGACTACAAACAGACAAGCTCTGACTGCCAAGATAAAATCAATATCCTTGAGAAACAAATTGTTGAGCATGTGAAAAAGAAAGATAAATTTGATAAAGAAAGGATTGATTTAAAACAGATAATTGACAAAGTTGAGTGGAGTTACGACGAGTTACAGAAACTACAAAATCAATTAAATGTTGAGGTATCAAAAAAAATATCTGAGCAAAATGCTACTGAAACTAATATACAAAAACTCAAGGTTGCTATAAATGACATGAATGACAGAAAGCTTATTCTTCTCTCTACCGACGATAAAAAAGGTAAACCTACGAACAATATGAAAGATAAATTGAAAATACTTCTTGATAATAAAGGCACGAAAGAACTGGAACTCAAAGCATCGAGAGAAGCAATAGAAAGTTATGATGAAAATGTACTAGATATAGAAAACAAGAAAAATGACATCAACACGAAGATCAACTCTATTAAGGAGGATCTTGAAAATAATAAAATTACTATAGGAGAAAAAACGGCTCAAAGAGATTCTCTTCAAGAGAATAGCGATTTACCATCTGAAGACATATCTGAGGGAATTAAAAATATTGATACTAATTTGAAGCAAGTTGATATCGAAAAGAATTTAGAAAAATTACAATCAAAGATTACGTCTATGGGTGCAATTAATTTAGCGGCAATAGATGAGCTTGAGGATCAGCAAGAAAGAAAAAAATATCTAGACTTACAATACAAAGATCTATCTGAATCTATAAATACGCTAGATAATGCTATTAAAAAGATCGATCAAGAAACAAAGACAAAATTTAAAGAGATATTTGATAGTATCAATTCTAACCTAAACAATTTTTTTAATAAGATATTTGGTGGCGGAAAAGCATATCTTGAACTGACAGATAACGATTTGCTAAACACAGGAGTAAATATCATGGCTAGGCCACCAGGGAAATTAGTAAAGAACATCAACCTTCTTTCAGGTGGTGAGAAAGCAGGCACTGGTATCGCATTTGTCTTCTCTATTTTTAAGACAAACCCAGCACCATTTTGTCTTCTGGATGAAGTTGATGCTCCACTAGATGATGCTAACAATAATAGATTTTGTAATGTTGTTAAAGAGATGTCTAAAGATGTTCAGTTTATTTTTATAACTCATAATAAACTCACTATGGAATTAGCAGATATTCTTAGTGGTGTCACCATGAGAGAAGCAGGTGTTTCTAAACTAGTGTCTGTTAATATTAACGATGCTGTAAAGATTGCATCTACGAGAGAAAATAACAATATATCGTCAAGACCGTCGTAATGTCCGAAAAAAAGATTACGAAAAAGTACTATCAAGCGCTTAAGAAAAAAATACAGATATTCTCGAAACAGTATTATACATATGATTCACCGACAATATCTGATCATGAATTTGATGCCCTTTACAGAGAGTTAAAATTAATTGAGGATAAAAACCCAAGTTTTATCTCTGCAGACTCTCCTACACAAGTCATAGGATCTAAAGTACAAGGGGGCTTCAAAAAAGTTAGACATGTTAAACCAATGATGTCTCTTAATAACGCTGCTAATCTTGATGAGTTTAAATCATTTTATGAAAAAATTATCACAGATACTTCAAAAAAAGTGATAATGTTTGCTGAACCAAAATTTGACGGTTTAGCCATCGCATTAACCTATGAAAATGGAAATCTACTTTCTGCGGTTACTCGAGGTGACGGCAATGAAGGAGAGGATGTTACATCTAATATAAAAACAATTCATAACCTACCCATTAGGTTATCTACTGAGAAAATACCAAATAGGTTAATTGTTGCTGCAGAAGTTTATTCTTTAATTGCTGATTTTCATAGAATTAACGACACACTTAACAAGTTGGATATGAAGACATTTGCAAATCCTAGAAATTTTGCTGCAGGGACAGTACGTCAATTAGATCCAATAATTGCATTCAAGAGAAATCTCCAGATATATATACACGGCGTAATAGAGATAGATTCAGACTTATTACTACCTACTCATTCAGAATCAATGTCTTATTTAAACAAAATTGGCTTTCAAACATGTAATTTAAATAAAAAAATTATCAATATCAATCAAGCGATTGACTATTTTAACGATATTTCCACTAAGCGAGACAAACTACCATACGAGATAGATGGAATAGTTTATAAAGTAGATAGCTATAAATTACGCGACCTAATAGGATATACATCTAAAGCACCAAAATGGTCAATTGCATTTAAATTTCCATCTCAAGTATCACAAACAAAAATTATTAATGTAACATTCCAAGTTGGTAGGACGGGTATAATAACACCAGTAGCAGAATTAGAACCGTTGAATATAGGTGGTGTAACTGTAAGTAGAGCAACCTTACACAATTTAGATGATATTGAAAAAAAGGATATCAGGATTAACGATTATGTTTATGTAAGACGAGCAGGCGATGTAATACCAGAAGTTGAAAGAGTAAATATATCGAAGAGAGGAAAAACTAGTAAAATATCTATGCCAATAAGATGTCCGGCTTGTGGCGAGAAAATCTTCAAAATATCAAATCAGTCAATTTATAAGTGTCCGAATGAATTCTCGTGTAAACCGCAGATAATTCAAAGCATTGGACATTTTGCTTCTAGAAAGGCAATGAACATTGCAGGTTTGGGAGATAATATAATAATTGCGTTAGTAGATAGTGGTTTAATTAAGAATTACTCTGACTTATATTATTTAACATACGACAACCTGATTAAGTTGGACAGAATGGCAAAGATTTCAGTAAATAATCTTATTGATTCAATAAATAAAAGCAAAAGCCCCAACTTTGATAAATTCATATATTCGCTAGGCATTAGAGAAGTAGGGCTCTCAACAGCCCGTGTTTTATCTCATAATTTCAGTACATTAGATGAGTTAATGAGTGCTAATAGAGATTTATTAGAATCCATAAAAGATATTGGCCCAATAGTTGCTGATAATATTGTAAATTTCTTTTCAACATCAAGTAATGTAGGAAGAATTAAGAAACTAATTCTATCAGGCATTGAATTAAATTATTTAAAATTATCTACTAATAAATCTATATCAAATAAATCATTTGTTGTAACAGGATCTTTCAATAAAATATCAAGACGTGAAATAGAGGAAATTATAATATCAAATGGAGGTAAAGTCTCTAGTTCGATATCTAAGAAAACAGAGTTTTTAATATGTGGTGAGCACCCAGGAAGTAAGCTCGATAAAGCTAAGAAAAATGGAACAACTATTTTAACAGAAGATAAATTTTTTAAGCTTCTCTGAGAAGTTCATTAATACCTACTTTACTTCTTGTCTTCTCATCAACTTTCTTTACAATCACCGCACAATAAAGGTTATACTTACCATCTTTCGAAGGTAATGATCCTGAAACAACAACTGAACCCTCTGGTACAATGCCATAATTAACTGTATCAGTTTCACGATCATAAATTTTTGTACTTTTACCAATAAATACACCCATAGAAATCACTGAGTTTTTTTTAACTATAACACCTTCCACAATCTCAGATCTTGCTCCTATGAAACAATTATCCTCTATAATAGTCGGATTAGCTTGTAAGGGTTCTAAAACGCCACCTATACCAACACCCCCAGAAAGATGAACATTCTTACCAATTTGTGCGCAAGATCCTACTGTAGCCCAAGTATCAACCATAGTGCCAGAATCCACATAAGCACCAATATTTACAAAAGATGGCATTAGTACAACATTCTCACCAATAAAAGTACCTTCTCTAGCAATTGCTTGTGGAACAACTCTGATATTTTTATCTGTTAAATGCTCTTGTGATACGTCATTGAATCTTGATGAAAGTTTATCAAAAAATTTTGTATATCCTGTGTCAATAATCTTATTTGATTTCAACTTGAATGAGAGTAATATTGCTTTTTTTATCCATTCATTGACAACCCAATCATTACCCACTAATTCTGCAACTCTGATCTTCCCTGTATTTAATTCATCAAAAACGAGTTCTACTGTTTCAATAAGTTTATTCTTTTGAGAGTCATTGATGCCATCAGTAAAGGATCTTTCAATTAGGTCTATATTTATATTACTCATAACGTTTTAGGAATCTCCTGATCTTTTTCATCCACTCCTTTATCCTGTGAATCTAAAAAAACTATTATATCATAATATTGTTTTATGTTCTGCACATACTTAACTGTTTCCCAACCTCTAGCATAACCGTATTTTGTTTGTCTATAGTATTGTGATTGACTTAACATTAAAATATATGGTTCGATATCTGACCACTTTCTTATTTCGACACCATCCTTAGTAGCCAGCTTAACCGCATCTTCAACATGGCCTAATCCAATATTATATGCTGCTATTGCAAACCATTTTTTTTCTTTTTCATCCAATTCATAATCTATTCTATTATAAATACTTCGGAGATATTTTACTCCACCAAATATACTATTTCTCGGATCTTTTCTATCCTCAACTCCAACCTCTTTTGCAGTATCTTTCGTGAGCATCATTATTCCTTTAACTCCTGTATATGATACAGCATTTTTTCTCCATCTTGATTCTTGATAACCAATACTCGCAATTAATCTCCAATCAAAATTGAACAATTTAGAGGCCTCTTTAAAAAAGAACTCATAAGTAGGAAATACTTCCAAAAGGTCTTTTATAAAAATTTTAGAACCAACAAATGAATGTTGTTGTTGTCCAAAAAAATTTTGATAAATTCCGGCTAATCTATTAGCATCAATCATAACATTGAAAAATTCTGATATTTTATTCTGCATACCGCTACCAACATTATGTGGTAAAACCCAATACTCTGCTTCATTTATAGAATGTCGCTGTACAATTTTAATATCACGGTAGTACTTCGATAGAATTTTAAATTCATCTGAGGACATAAATAAAAATATAATTTCATTATCATTAAGCATTCTTAGTAAATCATCTATATTTTTGTCCCGCCAAATCTTATAGGAATATTTTAATTTTCTCTCTCTATTTGTGCCCATATTTGTAATCACATGCGATTCAATGGCGTGTATGTCATTTTTAAGAAGTTTATCTTCAATATTAGATCCGCGTGATATATTTGATTTGGCAACAATTACATAGTCAACTCTATTATATGGATAACTAGTTTTAATATCTTTGTCAAAATCAATTATATTCCATCCAGATATAATGTCAGCCTCACGAGATGATATCATTTTTCTAGCATCTGCTATGTTATTAACGACTTTGATAGATAGATCAACATCAATAAAATCTGCAAATTCTTTCATTATGGAGTAATGATATCCAAATTTCTTATTTTTTATTTCATAGTATGTAGTTGGACCTAATCTAGTAACAAATGTTACTTTATTTTTCTCTAGTATTCTTTTTAAGTCATTTTCAAAGAAAATTGATTGTGGCTGGAAATAGTACAACATAATTGAAACAACTGATGTTACTAATATAATTCTAGTTAAGAATTTAATCATTAATTATGAGATTTATTATTACTTCTGCGTGGATTATTCTTTTTCTTGTTATATGACTTATATTTATTATATTTTGGATTATAAGATCTACTATATCTTTTCCTATTATTAGTTTTATATCTTGAGGTTCTTTTTTCTTTAGTAGAAAAAATTGATTTAATTTTTTTAATAATGCTCGTTAAAAATCCATTTGTAGATTCCACCTTAGTACTTTTAGGTTTTGGTGGCTGTGACTTTGGTGCAACTGCTGAAACTAGTGGACTTTCAATTTTGTAATTAGATGGTTGTGGACTAGTAACTTTAGTTTCTTTAGAGTTATCTTTATGGTTAGCTGATGCTTTGAAATCTGACTGACTTCTATTTTCTCTATCTATTAAATAACTTGTTACTTCAACTTCTGGATCAGGAACGATTTTGATTGAAATTTTATGTCTTTCTTCAATTCCTTGAACTAGATCTCTTTTTTCATTTAATAAATAGGTTGCTAATCTTACTGGTAAGTATACCGTAATTGGCTTATCACTTTTTACCGCTTCTTCTTCAAGCATTCTGACTAAAGAAATTGATTGAGATGATAATGATTTAATATAACCTGACCCTGAGCATGTTGGACATGAATCATCTGTATTATCTATGATAGAAGCTCTTAGTTTTTGCCTAGATATCTCCATCAATCCGAATTTAGAAATTCTACTAAACTGGATTTTTGCTTTGTCTATTTTAGCTAGTTCGGCCATTTTACGCATGACAGTTTTTTGTGAATTAATTAACATCATATCAATAAAATCAACAACGATAAGTCCACCAATATCTCTCAACTTTAACTGTGTTGATAGAGATACCGCAGCCTCTAAATTAGTATTAAGCGCGGTTTCCTCTATATCCCCGCCTTTTGTAGACTTGGCTGAGTTTACATCAATACTAGTGAGTGCTTCAGTTGAGTCAAATACAATATTACCTCCGGATGGAAGCGTAATCTTTCTTCTGTACACACTCTGAACTTGTGTTTCAATTCTGTATTCACTGAATATAGGTGTTGATTTTTTATATAGCTCAACTTTGATTTTACTGTGAGGTATAAAATATTTTTTAGCATTCATAAAATCATCATAAAAACCCTGATCATCAATAACAATCGAATCAGTTTCCTCATCAACATAATCTCTTATAATTCTTGCAAGCATACTGCTCTCCTCATAAACAAGAAAGGGAGCTTTCTTAAGTACGGAGTTTTCAACAATATTTTCATAGATTTGCATTAAATAATTCATATCCCACTCTAACGTTTCTTTGTCTGTATTTAATCCAGACGTTCTTAGAATGACGCTCATTTTCTCAGGGATATTGAGAGCGTCGAGCATTTTTTTAGCATTCAATCTATCATTACCTTCAAGACGTCTAGAAATTCCACCGGTATTTGGATTTTTAGGGAGTAAAACTAAATATTTTCCAGCTAATTTTAGATATGTTGTTAGAGCAGCACCTTTAGTGCCTCTCTCTTCTTTATCAACTTGGACAACTACTTCTTTTCCACTTTCAATACAATCTCTTATTGTTTTAGGCTTGCCTGGCAAAAAGATTTCAGGCGATATTTCTTTGAATGGAAGAAAACCATGTCTAGTTCGGCCAAAATTTACAAACGCTGCTTCAAGACCAGGCTCAACCCTGGAGATAGTGCCCTTGTATATGTTTGATTTGATGTTCTTCGATGGAAGATCTATGTCTAATTCCACCAAATTTTTGTTTTCTACTATAGCTAAACGTACCTCTTCTCTCTGAGAGGCATTTAATAAAATCTGTTTCATTTAGAATCCTGTAATACATTTTTTTACCGATCAACTGATCTCTGTTATCTATATCTAGCTTGAGACTGATGCACTTATCTACTAAAAGGTCTATTGTGTGCTTCTAATGTCACTTTGGACTTAATTACTTATATTGTAGTCTCTACTAATATCTAAATCTTTGGGTTAATATATCAATGATTCGTATTTTCTTCAAATGATATCGTGGATAAAATTACTAAAAATCGACAAAAGTGTAGGAATATCAGTATTAGTTCTGATGGTCAACGTATAGATAATTTCCTCCTAAAAACGATTAAAGGAGCACCAAGAAGCCTAATATATAAAGTGATAAGAGATGGTCAAGTGAGGGTAAATAGTAAACGTGTGAAACCTAGTTACAGATTAGTCTCTAGTGACGTGGTGAGAATTCCACCAATATCACCACAGATAAATGAGACATCTAGGAATGAGAAATTCATTAAAAATATAGATAGCTATATAATTTTCGAAAATCAGGATTTTTTTGTAATTAATAAACCAGCAGGATTAGCTGTTCATGGTGGCACTGATGTTAGGTATGATATTATCTCATCCCTTAAAAAATTGAAAAATAACTCCGATATTGCGCCCGTTAATAGATTGGATAAGAATACAAGCGGTTGCATGCTTGTATCCAAGAATTATCAATCAGCTAGAGAACTAGGGAATTGTTTTAAAACAAGTAATGTGAAGAAAACTTATATGGCGCTTCTATCTGGGAAACTAGCTAAGAATAAAATCGTTGTGGATTCACCACTTAAGACAAATAAGAGAAAAAAAAATTCTAGCGTGATGATAGATGATTCAGGTAAACATGCTTTATCTACTTTCACTATACAAAAGTGTTTCACTGACTGTACATTAGTAAACGTTTTGATTCAAACGGGGAGAACGCATCAAATAAGAGTTCATGCTTCATCAATTAATCATCCAATCTGCGGCGATACAAAATATGGAAATAAGTCAGTTAACTCCTCATTTAGAAAAATTGGATTAAGTCGAATTTTTCTTCACTCTTCAGGTTTAACCTTTTATCACAAAAAACATTTCAGTTTCCAGTCACCACTTCCTAAGGATCTGTCTATTCTTATTGAAAATTTAGAGAATGAATTATAAAATCTTATTAGGTGATACATTATGGACGAAAAAACTCTAAAAGATCTCATTGATGCATTATTAGAAGATAAGAAATCAGAGAGGAGATTCAAAATTATATCAAGATTGATAATCTTCTCACTTTTTCTTATTATTATAACCCTCCCTTTTTTTTCTTCTGATAATCTTTACAAGGCAGGAAATCATACAGCTGTAATTAACATTAGTGGTATTATATCACCTGGCGGAGATAGTTCTAAAAAGACAATTGATTTGATAAGAAAAGCTGTTAATAACGACCTCTGTGAGAATATTATCCTAAATGTCAATAGTCCTGGTGGAAGTGCAACTCAATCTAAGATTATATTTGATCAAATTAGTAGAATCAAGGAAACATCCGATAAAACTATTTATGCCATTATAGATGATGTAGGAGCCTCAGGCGGGTATTATATAGCCGCAAGTGGCGATGTAGTAATAGCAAATTCATCAAGTATTGTTGGGTCTATAGGTGTTCGTTTAGATAGCATTAATATCCAGTCACTCGCAGAAAAACTTGGTATAGTATCTCAAACTATTTCATCTGGTAAAGATAAAACTATGCTAGATCCATTGCAGCCCCTTTCACAAAAACAAAGAGATCATCTCAATAGATTAGTTACAGATATACATGATGAATTTATACAAGATATTAAAACAGCACGTGGAGAAAAAATTAAAGATAACTCTGTTTTTACTGGATTATTTTGGACAGGCCAACAAGCACTTCAATTGGGCCTTATTGATGAAGTTGGGTCAATTTATGATATCAACCAAAAATATTTAAACAACTCTAATTTAGTAACATACAATAAGAAGCCATCTTTCATTCAGGAACTGATGCAATCCATAATTCCTAGTTACTCAAGTATGCCCATTGGTATATCTTATTAATGACTTTTAGAATTTATCTAAAAGAAAATAAAAGTAAACTATTTAAAGACTTTCATATAAGAGATTTCTCACTTTTAAAAAAACCATCATATAATGATGAGATTATTTTGTATCATAAATTTTCCAATACAGATCATAAAAAAACATATGGTAAAAATATTATTATTGGTGGATCAAATGGCTTTCTTGGATCAATTCTGTTATCTGCTAGAGCAGCAATTAAAACAGGCTCTAGATATTTTATTATTTGCACAAATAAACTTCATGCTGAAACAATCTCGCTATTTCAAAATGAGTTGATAACATTAGAGTATAGTAGTAACCAGTTAAAGAAATTAAATGATTATAAAGTTGTGATAATAGGGCCTGGATTATCCAAAGACTCTTGGTCAGAGTCTATATTTATTGATTTAGCAGATCTTGTCTCTGAAGGATTTATTTCTACAAAATTAGTTGTAGATGCTGGCTTCCTTTTCTTTTTGAGCAGTAATCCATATAAGTATGATAATTGGGTATTGACTCCTCATGAGGGTGAGGCATCAATGTTATTGAATAGATCTCCTTCCTGGATTAGTGCTAATAGAATTGAGGCGGCATGTTTAATACAGGAAAAATATTCAGGAACCGTCGTGTTGAAGGGGCCAAATACAATTATTTTTGATGGAAATCAGATATTCATTTCTAATCATGGTGGCCACTATATGGGAGTGGCTGGCATGGGAGATGCTCTAACTGGTGTTATGGCGTCTTTTATACATCTAATGGGAAATAGCAATCCTACAAATGCGATATTACTTGCTGTTGGATTACATTCATTATCAGCAGATACTATTCAATCACAAAGAGGGTCGATAGGAATTTTACCATCGGATGTAATTGAAAAAATATCAGAACTAGTGAATACTTTTCACCATGACAACTAGATTTGAAAAACATAATAAGTATTTTGTTATTAGCTCTGAAAAGAGTTATGTTCTTCTATTTAAGTTTTTGAGGAAACTCTATACTACAAAATTGATTGTTTTTTTGTCTGGGGACATTGGTGTTGGCAAAACAACTTTTGTAAAATATTACATAAAGAGTTTAAATTCTAATAAAAACGCATACAGTCCAACCTTCTCACTAATTAATGAGTATGCTGTATCAAACCTAAAGATTTACCACTACGATCTATATAGATTAAATAATTACAGAGAATTACAGGAAATAGGAGTAGATTATAGTCTAAACTTAAATGGAATTCATTTTGTTGAATGGCCAAATAGCTTTATCACAGAATTACCCTTGCCAGATATTCATATAAATTTCCAAGCATTGGAATACGGAACATTTTTATCTATTTATAATGAGCTGTAAAAAAGAGATATTTTTTATTGTGGGTCCTACTTGTACAGGTAAAAGTAAAATTGCAATCGAGTTGTTGAAAAAACACCCTTTTGAAATCATCTATATGGATTCTAGTGCTGTTTATAAAAATCTAAATATCGGAACAGATAAACCAAGCAAAGAAATTTTAGAGAAATATAATCATCATATGGTAGATGTGGTTGAGCCTGATGAGACCTTTAATGTTAATTTTTATTGTAAAAGTGTTAAGGGTATCATGGATAGCATTATCTCAAAAGGGAAGATACCATTAATTGTTGGTGGGACTATGATGTATTTTAATAGACTTTTACAAGGCATTAATTTTTTACCAGAGCGAAACATTGCTGAACGCGAGTTTATAAGATATTTAATAGATAGATATACCTTAAGTACTATTCATAGTTGCTTGAAGGTAATAGACTATGACTCACACAAAAGAATTAGTTTAAATGACTCACAAAGAATTGAGAGAGCTCTTGAAGTTTACTTGCTTACAGGTAAACCAATGAGTTCTTTTTTTACTGATAGCAAATCTATTACTGATAAATACAGCTCTAAGATTATTCTTCTTCTTCCTCAAGATAGAGACAGTTATCAGAGAAAAATAGAACAAAGAACTTCTAAAATTTTTAGCGATGGTCTTATAGATGAAGTTTCTGGCCTGAAGAAAAATTACCAAATAAACTCACAATCACAATCTATGAAATCTATAGGGTATAGACAAACATTGGAATATTTAGATGGGAAGATATCCGAAGCACAACTTTATGACGAATGTCTTATTGCTACAAGGCAACTTGCAAAGCGACAAATCACATGGATGAAAAAATTTAGAGCAGATTTGCAGATTAATATTGACCATAAATCATATGTGGAAATTGTAGAATGCATAGAGACAAATTTACTTTTAGTGTAAATAATGTCACTATGATAATATACAATTCATTGGGTCTTTCTATGCCAGATAATTTACAAGATAAGTTCCTAAATAAACTACGTAAGGATAAAATACAAGTATCTATATTTCTAGTTAATGGTATCAAATTAGACGGTATTATTGATGCATTTGACCCATATACTATTCTGTTGAAGAATAAAGTTACTCAAAGCATTTATAAACATGCCATTTCTACTATAGTTCCATCACAGACTATCAAATTAGAAATTGATGAGTAGGGAAGTTTGTATTACTATAACTGTCGTAGGAGAACATTATGGCATGGAATCAACCTAATGGTAATAAGGACCCATGGGGTCGAAAAAGAGATAACAATTCAGAGCTCGATGATATACTCAAGAGCTTTAATAAGTTTGTTAATGGTCTTTTTAAATCATCAGGCGGATCTGGTAACATTCCTAATAAGAAAAATGTAAGTATATTAGCTGGGGTTATCATAGCTATCTACTTCTTATCGGGTGTTTATATTGTCAACGATGGTGAAAGAGGTGTTGTGCTACAGTTTGGCAAATTCGTGAGTATAACAGGACCTGGCCCACATTGGGTCCCTAGAATTATCCAAAAATATGAAATAGTTGATGTATCAAAAATTAGGTCTGTCCAACAAAGGGCAGTTATGCTTACAGAAGATGAGAATATAGTTAGCGTAAATTTCGCCATTCAGTATGACATTAAAGATGCAAGTAATTTCATTTTCAATCTACGAGATCCTGATGAAACGCTAGGAGCTTCAGGAGAGAGTGCGATAAGAGAGGTGCTTGGGAAGAATAAAATGGATTTTGTTATCACCGAGGGTCGTGAAGCGATTGCATCATCCACGAAGGAACTTCTCCAATTAGTTCTTGATGATTATCAGTCTGGTATAAATGTTCAATCAGTTAATATCCTTGAAGCGCAACCACCAGAGCAAGTACAAGACGCATTTGCTGATGCGATCAGAGCTCGTGAAGATGAGCAACGATACATCAATGAAGCGGTAGCTTATAGCAATGAAATTATCCCTCTTGCTAGAGGAGAGGCAAAACAAATCCTAGAGGAAGCAAAAGCATACAAGGTCAAGCTAATTAAATCTGCCGAAGGCGAAGCGCTAAGATTTAGACAATTATTTACAGAATACGAAAAATCGCCTGTCGTTACTAGAGAACGCCTCTATCTTGAGTCTGTTGAATCAGTCTTAGGTAACACTACCAAAGTAATGATAGATTTAGAGGGTGGGAACAATCTGCTTTATTTACCACTCGATAAAATATTGGAAGATAAACGGAGTGATGAATCCGATTCTTCGATGAGAGAAAACTCTAACAATACAAATTCTCTAGTGGATAAAATTAGGATGAATAGGGATAGTTTCAATAATAGAAAGAGAGATTTATACAGTGAACAATAGAAATTTACTAACTATACTTATCGCGGCAATTATACTTATTAGCTCGTCTACATTCATTGTTGATGAGAGAGAAGTTGCTATTAAGTTTAGATTAGGTGAAATCGTCAGATCTTATGATGTTCCAGGCTTATACCTAATGATTCCATTTATTAATAATGTCAAAAAATATGACTCTAGATTATTAACAATGGATTCTAAGCCAGAACAATTTTTGACTAGTGAGAAAAAAAATGTGATTGTAGATTCATTTGTTAAATGGAGAATTACTAGCCCTGAGAACTTTTATAGAGCCTCTAAAGGCGATGAGAGAATTGGTATTAATCGATTATCACAAATCATCAACGACCTTACAAAAAGTGAATTCAGTAAACGGACTATTAATGAAGTAGTATCTGGAGATAGAGACAAACTGATGGAGATAGTTAAAACAGAAGCTAATAACTCTGCTGGTGCACTAGGTATTACAGTTATAGATGTTAGGCTGAAGAAAGTTGATTTACCAGAAGAAGTAAGTGACTCTGTATATGCAAGAATGGTGAAAGAACGTGCTACTGTAGCAAAAGCTTTTAGATCAAAGGGTAAAGAAGAAGCACAAGGCATAAGCGCTACAGCAGAGAGGGAGTCTGCAACAATAATCGCTGAAGCATACAAAGAAGCTCAGAAAATCAAAGGGGAGGGTGATGCTATATCGACAGAAACATATGCAGCTGCTTATAATTTAAGTCCGGAATTTTATTCCTTCTATAGAAGTTTGACTGCATACAGAGAATCATTTAATGCTAAACAAGATGTTTTAGTAATAAAACCTGATTCGGACTTTTTTAAATACTTCACTGATCCTGAAGGTAGTTTAAAATAGATACATTTACTCTAATCTTAACTATAATATCTGTAATTTTGATCCTTGAAGGTATAGTTCCTATGGTAAATCCTAAACTATTTAGATCGATCGCGTCCTATATCTTTGAATTAGAAAATAATACCATTAGAATAATTGGTGGAATTAGTTTTATAGTAGGCTGTGTTCTGTTAGCATTTATAATATATTAACCAAAATGAAAGATAAAAATTTAATTATACCTGGCGGAATTGAATATTTTATGCCTGGAGATGCTGATGCCTTTGATAAGCTAAGGGCGAAGGTAAAGAAAGTTTTCTCTAAATACAGCTATACACATGTGATACCACCTATAGTAGATAACCTACCTAACTTGCTTAGCCTTAATTCTAACGATCTTGATAATCAAACAGTTTCGTTCATAGATAAAGAATCAGGAAAAAAGATAGGGTTGAGATCAGATATTACTCCACAGATCGCTAAAATTGATTATCAATTTAGTAATAAAGCTATTTCAAGGTTCAGCTATATGGGCGATATTTTTAGATCGACAAATAGTAGTTTTGACAGAAAAAATCCATATCAAGTTGGTGGCGAAATATTTGGTTGTAGTAATAAAAAACACGATCTAGAAGTCATTAATCTCATGATAGAGACTATTATGGTCTCAGGGCAAAAATCATTTTTAGTTGAAATTGGAGATTTATCTGTGATTTATAAATACATATCACATATGTCCTTGAGCCATTTGGATAAGTCAAAACTCATTGCTATGATTAATTTAAAAAATATTGATGAAATCCAACCATTTTTAAAATATTTGAGAGTTCCAAAAAGTAAAATTGAATTTATTTCTGAGCTCATTAGAATAAATGGCGATCTTAAATGTATCAAAGAAATTAAATTACTCCTTGGAAAGTTCAAGATAGATGATAAAAATACTTTATCTGATGTAACATATATTGCTAATAGGATATTGTCTAAGTATCGGTCAGTCAGTATAAATATCGATATGTCAAATTTGTATAACCTAGATTATCAAAATAGTTTATCATTTTCGGGATATGTACCTAATTTTAGAAAAGCTCTTGCAACAGGTGGGCGTTACGTAGCATATAATAAAAACAACCACAAAAGACTTGCCTCAGGCTTTAGTCTTGATTTAAAGGATTTATTTTTTCTAATCAAGGAGGGTAATCGCCGTGTCTAACATTTTCCTTGTCGGTACTC
>CETL01147493.1_pt1 | contig 22633 bp, 24 predicted proteins | sample 356371 | NCBI WGS metagenome assembly CETL01 (sample SAMEA2622518, study PRJEB7988) | marine metagenome | biome: marine biome (ENVO:00000447); feature: surface water layer (ENVO:00002042); material: "saline water (ENVO:00002010), including plankton (ENVO:xxxxxxxx)" | depth 5 m | reverse complement strand
AACAATTTTTAGGAAAAATTAAATTTCTTTTTCAATCTTAGATATAGTACTACTTAAACCTTCAACTAAAAAGTCAATTTCGTCCTTATTGATATTTAAAGGAGGACAAAGTGAAATAATATCTCCTGCTCTAAAAGTGAAAATATTTCTTTCATTTAAGTATTTTGGTATCTTTTTTTGAATTTCTAGATTTGCAGGAAGCTTTTCTTTGGTAGATTTATCTTTAACTAGCTCAATAGCCGCCAACAATCCTAATCCTCTGACATCTCCAACTATTTTGGAATTCAAAAGAACATTCTGAAGTTTATCCATAAGATATTCACCCATTTCTTTGGAGTGTTGAACAAGATTTTCTCTTTCATAAATTTCTAAATTTTTCAATCCTGCTGCACATGAAGCTGGGTGACCTCCAAAAGTAATCAAATGCAAAAACATTTCTTTTTCACTCCCAATAAAAGAATCTGCTATTTTTTTTGTAGCTATAGCAGCTCCTAGAGGAGAATATCCGCTAGTGAGTGATTTTGCAACTGTTGTTATATCTGGGATCATATCCCAATGATCTGTAGCAAAATATTTACCTGTCCTTCCAAATCCTGTAATCACTTCATCTGCAATTAAGACTACATGATACTTATCGGCAATTTCTCTAAGTTTTTGCCAATATTCTTTTGGAGGTATATGTATCCCAAAAGCTACAGAAATTGGCTCTGCAATCATTGCTGCTACACTATCCGGGCCAGTATGCTTGATTGCTTCTTCGAACTGATTTGCACAGTAAATAGCGTAATCTACAGAATTAATGCCTTGTGGAATACGATACGAATCCCAATTTTGAACATGGATAGCACCTGGCATTTCAGGCCCCATAGTATCTGAAGTTGAAGGCTTACCCAAACTAACAGCCATGGCAGTAGCTCCATGATATGAATATCTTCTAGATATAACTTTGTAAGCTCCAGATTTACCTGTATTCATTTGATATTTTTTAGCCATCTTAACAGCTGTTTCTACAGATTCAGAGCCACCAGAAGTAAAGAAAGATCTTGCAGATTTATCTGGATAAATATCAGCTATTTTAGCTGCTAATTCTATTTGAGGGATACAAGCTGCCATCGCAGGAGGAGTTTCTATCTCACATATTTGATCGTAAATTGCTTGACCAATTTCTGATCTACCATAACCTGCTCCTTTGAACCATAATCCTCCAGTAGAATCAAGATATTTATTACCATTTACATCTGTAACCCAAACCCTTTCTCCTTTTACAAAAATCCTTAAGTCCCCTGCCCAATCATTAATTTGCTGTGCATGCATAAACAAATTTTGAGAAGCTAAGCTCTGCAGTTCTTCTATCTTTTCTCCTGAAATTAAAATATCTTTATTCATATTATTTTTTCTTATGTACTTTAGGATAATTATAGTTGAAATTTATTATATATTTATAAAAAAACTGGTAAAAATATAATTTCTAGACATTATGATAAATTTCTCCAAAGCTGATAATTTCTTTCAATTAGAAACAAATTTACTAATTAATGAGGATATAGAAACGGTTTTCAAATTTTTTGAAACTCCAAAAAATTTAAACTTAATTACACCTAGTTGGTTAAATTTCACTATTGTCCCACCTATTCCAAATAATACTTTTGAAAATCAAGAAATTGAGTATAAACTAACTCTTCATAAGATAAGGTTCACATGGAGAAGTAGGATTATTGAATACAAAAAAAATGTTTCCTTTTGTGACAAACAAATAAAGGGGCCTTATTTATTATGGGAACATTACCATCTTTTTTCAAAAAAAAATAATAAAACTTTAATGACTGACAAAGTCAATTATAAAGTTTTATTTGGTGAAATAACAAATAGAATTTTGGTAAAAAGAGATCTAAAAAAAATTTTCGAGTATAGAAGAAAAAAAATTAAAGAAATATTTACAAAATAAGCGATATATATTTTAAAGGTGCATTATAATTGTAGATGAATTATTTTTTCCCGAGTAGCTCAGCGGTAGAGCAGCTGACTGTTAATCAGCGGGTCACAGGTTCGAATCCTGTCTCGGGAGCCAGAACTCGAACCCAAAACTTTAGTTATTACCTAACTTTTACTTAACTTTTTGGTGGTGTATAACCAAAATCTTTAGCTTTTTTCATTGCTTCAACTGCATCTTCAGGATCAATTAAAACAGTAGTGGATAAATTAGATACTGCACCAGTCGATGCTACTTTCATTAGCATTGAAGCAGCTGTAATATCATCTGGACCTTCGATTATTATTACTAGATCTGTGTCACCAAATGCCAAGTACCCTGCTAGGATATTTACCCCCATAGCTGCCATTTGTTTACCAATAACTTCAATTCTATTTTGAGGATTTTCTATCTGAGCTGCCCATGATTCTGCAGTGTAGCTTCCTGTCACTAGATATTTTGCCATCATAATCTCCTATGTATTTTAAATTATTTTATAATCTTATACTAAAGAATATATATTTCTAAAATATTAATTCTTTAATCTTAATATTAACTAAAGTTTTAAAAATAAAAGATGAGGCTTTTATGAAAAAAATAGGGATAGCTCAATGGGGAACAAAGCATGGTCATGCTAAGGGTTGGTTAGAATTACTAATAAAATCAAAAGAGATAAAATTTTTTGGAGTTTATGAATCAGATCAACAAAGAATAGAGCAATTAAAAAATTCTAAGGAAAAGATTTGGAGTGAAGTTAAGTGGATTGATGATTCAAATGAAATTTTAGAAAATAATGAAATCAAAGCTGTTTTTATAGAAGAATCTAATGATAAAAGCCTAGATATTTTAGAAAAATGTATCAATGCAGATAAGAATATTATGCTAGATAAACCTGCAGGAAATGATTATCTAAAATTTAAGAAAATTATGAATATGGCGAAAAAAAAAGACCTCATAATTGAATTAGGATATATGTTTAGACAACATGATGGATTTAGGAAAATTGCAAATATGTCTAAGTCTGGAATCTTAGGCAAAATTTATATGATAAGAGCACATATGTCTACAAATTTACCAGAAGAAAATAAAAATAATAATAGTATTTCTATGAAAGGATTATCAAAATTTAGTGGTGGAATTTTCTATGATTTAGCAGGTCATATGATTGATCAAATTTGTTGGTTACTTGGAAGGCCAAATAGTATAAATAGTTTTTTCAAAAATTCTTTTAGCATAAATAAAAAATTTTCTGATAACACTATTTCTGTTTTTGAATATGACCAAGCACTCGCGATAATAGATATTGCTGCAATGGAATCACCTCCTATAGCTCGAAGATTTGAAGTCTATGGATCTAAAGGTTCTGCGATCATGGAACCATTTGAACCAGCAGATAAAATAAGATTAGCTCTAAAAAAATCAAATGAGAATTATAAAAAAGGAATTAATATAATAAAAATTATTGATAAAAAAAGGTACGATGAACCTTTTAATATTTTTATTGATAGACTGAAAAAAAATAATTTACCGGAATTCGATTTATTTCATGAATTACTTGTACAAGAAAGTTTAATGAGGGCAACTAAATGATCAATCAAAAAAAATATAAAGTAGCAATTGTAGGATGTGGAGGTATAGGACATGCACATATGGAAGGATATAACAAAATTGAAGACGTAGAAGTTATTGCATGCTGCGATCCAGTTCCAAGTGCAGTTGAATATTATAAAAATGAATTTAATATTCCTCAAGGGTTTAATGATCTAGATGAAATGCTCAAAATTGCAAAACCGGAAATTGTTTCAGTATGTGTTTGGCACCTACTACATGATGAAATTACAAATAAGGTTGCAAAATCTAAATCTGTAAAGGGAATAATTTGTGAAAAACCAATGGCTATTGGAGTAGAAAAAGCAAGATCAATGGTTCAAGTCTGTGAAGAAAATGATGTAAAACTGGCTATTTCTCATCAAAGAAGATTTACTCCTGGTTGGATTAAAGCTAAAGAATTAGTAGAAAATGGTGATATTGGAATACCAAATAGAGCGGAATTAAGAGTTAAGGATGGTTTGTTAAATTGGGGAACTCATTCTATAGATGGTGCAAGGTTCATATTGAGAGACCCAAGGCCTATTTGGGTAATGGGTTCAGTAGAAAGATATACAAATAAATATGAAAGAGATACAGCTATTGAGGATTCATGCATAGGATTAATACATTTCGAAAATGATATTCAATTTTTTATTCAATCTGATTTAATGGACAATGGAGCTGATGCTGGAAAATTTGAAATTTATGGAACTGAGGGCTTTCTAAAAATTACTGAAACAGAAGTTAAGATTTTTAATGCTAAATCAAATGGTTGGAAAGATATTGAAATTAATTTAGAAGAAGGAGATGTTGCAATAGGTGGAAATACAAATGCTGCTCAAACTAGAGAACTAATAGATTGGATTGAGGGAGGTAAAAAGCACAGAGGTGCCGGTGATATAGCTGCAGATACAGTTGAAATAATGATGGGAATATATGAATCAGCAAGACAAAATAGATTAATTAGATTCCCTATGAATGAGATGGGGTACCCTTTAGAAGAAATGATTAAAGAAGGTAAATTAAATCTAGAATCAAAAGAGAAATACGATATAAGAGGATTTCTTAAGAGAGAGGATATAGATGAAGATCTTTACACTAAATTAAGAGATGATGGACTTTCTCATCATGAAGCAATGAAAGCGGTTCATGATCAACAATAAATTATTTTTTCTTTGAAATTATTATATTAACCCCTAGTATTAAAATTAATAAGACCCAAAGAATTTGAGAAATATTAAATATTCTAAAACCAATTTCACTATTAACTTCCCATATCAAACTAAGTATAAGAAAAATAGGGCCTAAGCCTAAAAGTCCATATCCAACAATTGAATTCATTAGAGTATTTAAGTAATAATTACCAGATTTTATAATAATATATCCAGTTATAGTTGTCGCAATATAAATTACATAAGCAGCTAGTGTAAAAAGACCCCAATAAACTGCATATACTCCGGCAGAAGCCGACCCTGCAATTATAGAATTTATTGAAGCTAAATTATATTGTTCTATTGCAGCAGGATCTCCAGACTGAGCAGCAATTCCGGATTGTTGAGCCATCTGATAAGATATCATATTCAATTCCGCAGAATCAGCAAAAGCACTTGCTATACCTAAAGTTATTAGAAACATCGTAATAGCAATAATATTTAGAGTAATAGCCACCGTCTTAAATTTTTTTTCTCTTTCACCTATTCCTTTGTAAACACCTAGTATTCCATTCAAAAAAAATAGTAATCCTAATCCAATTAATATGAAATATATTTTAGCTATATCTTTATTAGCACCCAAATTTTCTGTAAACGCATTAATTTCAGTTATATTTTGAGTAAAAGCTTTAGAATTTCCTGGAATTAAGAAATTGAATATTGCTATGAGTAAAACTCCTAAAACTAGACTATAACCAGTAATTATTTTTGACATATTTAGCTCTTTCATAAAATGTTCTATAAAATAGTACACATTAAGTTGTATTAAGCAATCTATAAGTTATAGTTTTGAAGATGTAAAAATTTAAATAATAAATTACAATTGTCATAGGCTAAAATCAGGTATATATGAGCATAAAATCAATCAAACAAAATTTACCAGGATTATTTTTTTGTTTTTCATTTGCAATAATTATATTATTTGTATTTCACAACTTTAATATAAAACTAATTGATACATTATTGACCGGTCTTTTAGTTGGTATATTTATAAAAAATATAAATTTTTTGCCTGACCTATCAATAATTGATAAGGGTGCTAAGTTTGCAGGCAAACATATTTTAGAGTTTTCTGTAATGCTTATGGGTGCAAGTATTTTTCTTCCAGATCTTTTTGAGAATGGAATTGAATTGTTCTTAGTAATAGTGTTAGGAATAATTGGTTCTATGATTATTTCCTATGTTATTGGTTATAGGTTACTTAAATTAGATAAAAAACTTTCCACTTTAGTAGGTGTAGGTAATTCAATTTGTGGAAACTCTGCAGTTGCGGTTATAGCTCCAGTTATTGGCGCTTCATCAAATCAGATTGCTTCAGCAATAGGAATAAGTGCAATACTTGGAGCATCTCAAATTATCCTATTACCACTTTTGGTTCCAGCTTTTGGGCTAGGTGATTATCAGTATGGAGTAGTGGCGGGTTTATCGGTATATGCAGTTGCACAAGTCGTTGCAGCATCATCAATTGTAAGTCCTATTTCAGCAAATGTTGCAACAGTCGTTAAGCTTACTAGGGTAATTTTATTAGCTCCATTGGTATTGTTTCTAAGATTTTTCTATAAGTCAGAGACAAGCAATAATAAAACTAACATATCAGAGTCAATCTTAAAATTTTTACCTTGGTTTGTTCTAGGATTTATAATATTAGCCATTCTAAGAAGTACTGAAATTATTGATAATCAACTAGGCTTGAATATTAGATCAGTTGCTAAATTTCTTTTTATAATTTCTATGATTGCTATAGGTTTATCAGTAGATTTGAAAGAAATAATTAAGGTTGGACCAAAAGTTGCACTGACAATTATTTTTATAATAGCTTTTATGATTATCCTAGGAATTATGTCTTCAAATTTCTTGACCTAAGAAATAACAAAAATGGCACTATCTGCATTTAAGTTAGGGTTCTCAGTTATTTCTTTACTATTTACCGTATCAAGGTAAAGTGATTTTTTAATAATAATATCTTTTTCTTTACAAAAATCTAGAAAATCATTTATTGAAGGAAATCTTATGTTTGGAGTATCGTACCAATTATATCCATACCAACCAGATATTTTGGGAGCCTTACCCTCATTAAAAAACATTTCTCTCATAGGCTTAAATGCAAAATTTGGGAAAGATACAATACTAGATTTTGAAACTCTAGTCATATCCTTAAGTATTTTTTCAACATTTTTTATTGATTGTAGAGTTTGAGATAAAATAGCAATATCAAACTGAGAATCATAAAATTTTTCTAATCTACTATCTAAATCACTATGAATAATATTTATACCTTTTGTAAAGCAAGAAATAACATTTTGTTGATTTATCTCAACTCCCAAAGAATTTGAAATACCAATGGAATTTAATTGCTCAATCAATTCTCCTTTCTCACAGCCTAGATCTAAAATAGTTGAATTTCTAGGAATCAATTCTGCTATATACTTGAAGTCAATCCTATTATTTAATCCAATTTTTACTGTTGAATTTAACTTTTTAGAATCATTAATTTTTTTATTTTTACTATATAAATTTCTAAAAAATGAGCTTGTTAATTCGCCATAATGCTTGATATCATCAGGCAATAAAAATGCATCATGTCCAGCATTTGATCTAACATTACAATATGAAACTTTTTTAGATCTAGAAATTAAAGCCTCTACTATATCTAATGACTGAAAGGAAGGATAAAGCCAATCACTTGAAAAGCTTACTAATAACCATTCACAGTAAGATTTACTAAGATTTTTTGCAAGAATATCTTTGTTTGATCCTAAATCAAACAAGTCCAAGGCTGTAGAAAGAGTAACATAGCTGTTGGCATCAAATCTTTCAACAAATTTTTCACCTTGATAAGCTAAATAACTTCCTACAGAAAATTTTTTTTCAAAACTAGTAGAAATATTTCTGGGACTATTTCTATCTATTTCAAATTTCTCATTCATAGATTCTTTAGAAAGATAAGTTATATGACCCAACATTCTAGCTAATGCAAGGCCTACATCAGGTTTTTTTTCATTATCATAATAATTACCAGAATTGAAATACGGGTCACTGATTATTGAATTTCTAGCTACAACATCAAACGCTAATGCTTGAGTTGTAAGTCTTGCTGAAGACGCCATAAGTAAGCAACCCTTAATCATTTCTGGATATTCAGTCGCCCACTCCAAACACTGAAAACCTCCTAAAGAGCCACCAATAACTCCTAATAATTTATTGATTCCAAGATTATCAATAAGATATTTTTGAACTTTTACCATATCTTTTATTGTTACTACAGGGAAATCTGCCCCATAGTATGTTCCTGTTTTAGGATTTATTGAATTAGGGCCAGTCGTACCTCTGCAACTACCAAGAATATTTGAACATATTATAAAATATTTATTTGTATCTAAAGGTTTATCTGGGCCAACCATAATATCCCACCATCCAGGAACATCATTACTATTATGTTTGGCTACGTGAGAGTCTCCAGTTATTGCATGACAAACCAATATTGCATTAGAATTTTCAGAATTAAGCTTACCGTAAGTTTCATAAGCAACTTTTACATTTTCAAGTTGCTCTCCTCTTTCCAAATCTAATGTAAAAGGTATATTAAATTCTTGAATGTATTTTGAGAATTGATCAGTTCTAAGGTCATCTGAACTATTTATAATACTCAATTTCACCTTTCCTATTTCGCCCTAAATATAGGGCGAAATAATTTTGATTAACCCAATGCCTGATTAATATCAGCCTTAATATCATCAATATTTTCAAGACCAATTGATAATCTAATATATTCTGGATTCACACCTGTTTCTTTTTGTTCTTCCTCACTTAATTGAGAGTGAGTTGTAGAAGCAGGATGTATAACTAATGTTCTTGCATCACCTATATTAGCTAGATGACTTAATAATTTTACATTATTTATAAATTTGACAGCTGCTTCTTTTCCACCCTTAATTCCAAACCCAATAATTGCTCCCTTTCCATCAGGCAAATATTTTTCTGCTTTATTATAGTCTGGGTGCGATTTTAGACCTGGATAATTAACCCATTCAACTTCATCATGTTTATCTAAAAACTCAGCTATTTCTTGAGCATTTTGACAATGTCTTTCCATTCTTAGGTGTAGAGTCTCCAAACCTTGAAGAGTTATCCAAGCAGCAAAAGGACTCATAGCTGCTCCAGTATCTCTAAGCCAATGAGTTCTAATTTGAACTAAATAAACTAAATTTCCAAGAGGTCTTAAGGCTTCTTCTAAAACTGCTCCATGATATGAAGGCGATGGGCCGCAAAATTCTGGCCACTTTTCAGGGTTATCAGCCCACTTAAAATTTCCACTATCTACAATTACACCACCTATATGCGCTCCATGGCCACCTATGAATTTTGTAGTTGAATGAATAACTATATCTACTCCATGCTCAAAAGGTCGAAGTAAAAATGGGGTCATAACAGTATTATCACAAATTACTGGCAAACCATGATTATGACTTAATTTAGAAATTTTCTCAAAATCAGGGACATCATTCTTAGGATTACCCAAAGATTCAAAGTATACACATCTTGAATTTTCATCAACCAATTCATCAATTTTCTCTGGTTCATTTGGATCAAAAAATCTTACCTCGATACCTAACTGCTTAAATGTTTGAGTGAATAAAGTCCAAGTTCCACCATACAGACTAGTTGAGGAAATAATATTTTGACCGCTATGAGCAATTGTTAGAATTGCGGCATTTATAGCTGCTTGTCCAGAAGAAAAAGATAAAGCATATATACCTCCGTCAAGAGCTGCTATTCTTTGTTCTAGTACATCACAGGTTGGATTGGACAACCTAGAATAAATATTTCCAAATTCAGACAATGCAAATAAATTCGCTGCATGTTCTGGGTCATTAAAAACATAAGAAGTTGTGGGATAAATTGGGACCTGCCTTGAGTTTGTAGTAGGATCCGGTTCATATCCAGCATGTAAAGCTAATGTTTCTCTTTTTAAGTTTTCCGTCATAATGATTCTCCTTTTAAACAAAAAAACCCCATTTTTCGGGGTTTACTAATTTTTTGGAATTTACTTACACAACTAAAACTAGACGTCCCCCTTCAAGAAAGTCATCATCATGTTCATGCTCATTGTTTTTACAAATAATTCCATAATGGAAAGTATACTATCAAAAATTCTTATTTGTCAAACGAAAAATTAAAAATAAAGTTTATAATGAGAATATTTTATAAGCGCATTTAGGTAGAATATGAATCCAATTGTAGAAGTTCTTAAAACCAAAGATTTCAAAAAATTATGGTTTATTGGTACTACAGCTATGAGTATGAGATGGATAGAACAAATTGCTTTAGGATACTATGTTTATCAAATAACTAAAGATGAATTTTTAGTTGGACTTGTTTTCTTTTTTAGAAATGTTCCTATGCTATTATTTGGAGCATTTATTGGTGTCATATCCGACGAGTTTGATAAAAAAAAGATACTTCAAATAACACTAATAATTACTGCAATAATATACTTTATCCTTACAATAAGTTCATTTCTTGATCAACTAAATTATTTCCAAATTTGTTTTGGAGCTTTTATAGCAGGCTTAGCTTGGTCTTTCGATTTCCCCATAAGAAGATCGATGCTGAGTGAAATAGTTGATAAAAGACTATATCCAAGTGCGATAGGCGTAGATATGACTTCTAGTAATTTAGCACGAATAATAGGCCCAGTTTTAGCAGGAATTGTTCTCCAACAGGTTAATTTATTTCCAATTTATCTTTTTGGAACAATTATGTTTTTAATGGCTTTTGTTTCATGCTTGAAATTAGAAACTAAACAATTTATTAGAGAGGAAAGTCCTAGTAATCTAGGCAGATTTTTTTATGAACTGATAGAAGGAATAAAATATATTTTCACAAGCAAAATATTAATAACAGTTCTAATTGTGACTATAATAATGAATTTTCTTGTCTTTACTTATCAAAGTCAATTAACGGTATTAGTCCAGACAAATATTTCTGATTTACCAATTATTTTAGGATTTTTAGCAGCAGTAGAAGGAATAGGTGCAACTTTGGGAACATTAATAATTGCAAATTTTCCATTTAAAAGAGGCATGCTAATCTTTTTATCAGGTTCATTTTTATTTGGAGTATGTATCATATCATTTACTTTTTCTGAATTTCTTTTTGTTAGCATATTGCTGATGCTAATTGGAGGATTTGGAATGGCAGGCTTTGGAACTCTTCAATCCATTTTGATAATTAGTTCTGCGGAACAAAAAATAAGAGGCAGGGTACTTGGAATATTAGCAATAACAATAGGAACTCAACCTATAGGTGCATTTATACTAGGATATTTTTCTAGAGAATATGGATCAGTTACTGCAGTTAAGATATCTGTTGTTATTGCAATGGTGATATTGACTTTAGTAACGATAGTATATTTTGGTAATAAATCTAAGACAGTAAATAGTCAATAACTAAGGCTGTTATGACACCAAATAATGCAGCAAAAACACCTACAATTATAAATATATAAGAATTTTTCATACTATTTCTATTTTATCTTCTCTAGATATTATTCCTGTAGATATAGGGGTAGCAAAAATATACATATTTCCCTCAAGTTTTTTGATTACCTCAGGATCATTATAATCTGCGCTAGCACATGCATCCTTAACTAGAGCTACTTTCATTTCTATAGAATCATTAACTATTATTTTTTGACCCTCTTTACAATTATTTAGGTCTAAACCTGAGACTAATAAATTTTCTCTAAGTACTCCTTGCTCAAGATTATGAACATCATATAAATCAGCATCAACTATCATAATTTGCCTATTATCATTTTTTTTTGAAAAACGATCTCCTTCAATTCCATAATTAGAAATTATTTTTACTTCATCTTTATAAGACATTGGAGTTAATTTACCAACATTTATTCCGATAGACTTAATTGTTCCCAATTACTTTTCCTTTCTTTTCAATTAAATAATTTTATAGTCCTAGTTCCTATAATAACCATAATTATTCCAATAAAATTAGATAAAATTAGATTAGCAAATAAATAATAATAACTTCTCAAGTTGAGTAAATTATAATTATCAAACGCAAATGTGGAAAAAGTAGTCAATGATCCTAGAAACCCAACTATGAATAATAATCTTAAGCTTTCATTTTCAGATAATTTATTACCTAATAATCCGATAAAAAAACATCCGATGATATTAACTAAAAATATACCATAAGGAAAATTTGAACTAAACAATTTATCAATTTGGGGGCTTACAGAAAATCTAAGTACTGCGCCAATTGCTCCTCCAAGAGATACTAACAAAATATTTATAAACATAGTCAAAAAATATAGTTACTTTGGATACTATCAATATATTAGAATGATATCTGATGTCAAAAAATAATTCTAGTAATCAGTTACCTAAAGGATTTAATGAATGATACTTTCATCTCTCGAAGGAAAGTTAAAAGTAAAAATAATGCTAACACTATTTGTTTGTATGTTTGCAACGACTATTTATCAATCTATAGTTTCTATTTCTGGGCCTTCAATAATTGCTGATCTAGGAGGATTTGAATATTATGCCTGGCTATTTTCAGGATTTTCTTTAACTTCTGCTGTTTGTGCTCCATTTGTAGGTAAATTAACTAAAATTTATGGTCCTAAGAAAATTATGATTCCAGCATTATTTATATTTTTAATTTCTACAATCTTATGCGGTTTAAGTAACTCAATATTTTTACTTATATTTTTTAGATCGATACAGGGAATAGGTCTTGCCGGAGTACTTGGGGTTGTTTGGATAATGATTGCACTTTTATGGAGTCCTAATCAAAGAGGAAAATGGCTGGGAGCTACAGCAGCAGGATTTACTTTAGCAGGTTTAGTGGGTCCATTCTTAGGTGCATATGTTACCCAGTTACTTGGTTGGAGATGGGCTTTCTTCATTATAATTCCAGCAGTAATAGTATCTATGAGATTAATCTCCAAAGTAATCCCAGAAATAGAAAAAGATTTGTCAACAAAATTTGATTATAGAGGAGCTATTTTTTTTACTTTATTTGCTAGCTCATTTCTTTTTGCACTATCAATAATTGGTATTGATTCTAATAAAATATTTATTTATATTTTTATCTTATTTTTAATTGCTGCTATTTCATTTGGAATATTTATTTACTTAGAAATCAAAGAAAAAGATGAAGGATTTATAGATATAACTTTATTCAAGTATAAGTACTTTTCAGGGGGAATGTTAGGAAACTTGATCATTCCAATTCAATTTGTTGTATATAGTATTTTTTTACCTTTATCCCTAATAGGCGTATATGGTTTTTCTCCTGCAAAAGCCTCCATCCCATTGATAGTAAATGCTATTTCACTAGCTATTGGAGCTAACTTATTTGGATATTTAATTTCAAAAGTTAGATTACAAATGTGGATAGCTATATTTGGATTTGTAGTAAATGGATTTTGTACTTTTTTGTTTGGATTAACAGACTTAAAAATTAGTTTTGTAAATCTATTAATTTTGGTATCTATTCAGGGATTTGCAATTCCTGGATCATTTCAAGCATTTATGGTATGTGTTCAAAACGCCTTACCTGAAGAAAAAATTGAGATAGTTACTTCTAGCTTACAATTTGCTAGAGTTTTTGGTATATCTCTTGCTGGATCAATACTGGGAGGTATTCTAATAATAAGTATGGTCAATTATGATTTTGAAAGTCCAAGAAATGAAATTTATGATCCTGATAATATCACTTCAACAGTAAAAATAGAAGAAATAAAACAAAAATATATATCTAGTGGTCAAGTTGATCTATTTGAAAAAGATCTTAATATTTCTAGAGAAAATCTAAGAGGTGGATTAAGGATTGTTTATTATGCTTCAAGCCTAACTGCAATTCTAGGTGTTTTTTGTTCGATATACATATTTTATGATGCTAGTCGACATCAATTCTTGGAGGAGGATTCAAGACAGAGTGAATAGCTAGTAACCTTCCTGTAGTTTTATGTCCATTGTAGAACCCATGGCGAACCGCAACTTCACAAGTAAACATATCACCCTGACTGAGTGTAATATCGTCTTCTTCAGCATATGAAAAATTTAATTTACCTTCTAAGCAATACATAGATTCTTCATGTTTAGGATGATAGTGGTTTGGAGCTATTCCGTTTGGATCACATATAAGTTCTGATATGCAAGTTGATTCTGCTCCCAAAAAATCTCCAACCATATCATACCTCATAACACCTGGAGTAAATTCATAAGGATCATTATTTGATCTATCAAAATATCCTATGGTTGGAGTTTCATGAATAAACTCCGGCTCTTCAACAACAATATTATCTACTTTTATATTTGGTGAAACAGTCAGAATTATGGCATTTGATTTGCCTGCATTCCCAAATCCATGGGATTCACCTTTCTTAGCAAGAATAGCGTCACCTTTAGAAGCATTAAAAATTTTATTACCTAATCTGAACTCAACTCGTCCATCTACAACAAATAGGCTTTCTTCAACATTTGATATTTCATAATAATTTGATTTAGAACTAGGTTCTAATTCGAACAGGTTTACTGAAAGCATTTTTGAACCAGTTTCTTTGCCTGTAAGTAGAGTTTTTATAACACCATCAAAAGGCTTAGAAGTAGTGTTTTCGTCTATTCTGTTTATTCCCATTATCTCTCCGTAATTAATCTTGATTCCATGAAGAATCCCAAAAATTTAGTTCATGTTTCAAAGATTCTCTGAAAATATCATTAGCTATTTTATTATCTACTTTTTCTTTAATTGAATCAACATAATTAATTAGCCATGTTGTTACATTTTGATATTCTGGATCCACATATGCATTTATCCATCTTTTATGAAACGAGTTTTCTTTAGTTTGATTATCCTTATATAAATTTCTTCCTATTTCATCATAGCCCCATTGACAGGGTAAAAGAGAGCAGGCTATTAATTCAGTTTCAAATTTATAAGCAATTGATAGAAGGTAATTACAATATGATTGAGTAGCTATGGAAGATTTTGAATTAACTAGATCATTTTTCTTTATTCCAAAATCATCACAAAATGACTCATGAAGTTTCATTTCAGAATTAAGGGTTTCACTTAATAAATTTGATAGAAAGCACATAAATTCAAATGATTTTGACTTTGAAATAGCAATAGAAATAACTCTACAATATTCAATCAAAAATTTATAATCTTGAATCATATAATATTTAAATTTATTTATATCTAAAGATCCATTTTTCATACCTAAAATAAAATCATGTTTTACATGAGTTTTATTCCATAGATTTATATTATTTGATTTTAATTCAACTGAAAAAGACATCTATGCTACTATTACTTTTACGTTATCTCCCGAATTAACTGTTTTAAGAATTTCTAAGTCTCCAATTATTTTGCCCATTACATTCGTTGGGGACGCTGGCCTGATTTCGTCACCTTGACTTACTGGAGTTTTACCAAAAAATAAACAAATTGCGTTTCCTGGTGGCCAAAAAGCTATATCTCCCAATTCAACAGTTTCCTTAGCCCAGTCATCATTTTCTCTATTAATTGAAGTTGAAAAATATATTTCTTCACCCCATATTTGTGAAATACCTTCTAAAGGTAATAAATTAATTAGATCTTTAGAGGTTGGTGAATCATTAAGTTCTGCTTCAACAGAAATATTTTCAAATTCGAAAATTATCTTGGTCATTATTTATTCTTAATTATGATTTAGGTTTTACAATTAATATAATAATACAAATCATGAGTAATAAGACAGCTGTAATAATAGCCGGTGGGTTAAATAGTAGAATAAAAATGATAAAACCACTTATTAATTTAGGTGGGAAGCAAATTCTCATCAGAATTCATGAGGTTTTAAGAGATCTTTTTTCAGAAATAATTTTAGTAATCAGTCAAGATCAAGATTCAGAGATTCCAGATCTAGGATTAGCGCTAAGAATGCATGTATTAGAAGATATTTATCCGAATAAGGGACCTATATCAGGAATATATACGGGAATTAATTCATCAATTAATAACGAAGTATTTATAATCGGTGCAGACTATCCTTTTTTATCAAAAAATTTTATTTCTCATATGTTTAGTATTTCAAATGAAAATAAATCTATATTTATCAAGAACAAAGATATATTGAACCCATTACATGCAATGTATATTAAAAATGACTGGGAAGATATCTTACTAAAAAATATTAAGTTACATGGTAACTATTCGCCAAAAAAAATCATCTCAGAATCTATCAATAATAAAATTAAAATAATAGATTACACAAAATTAAAAGAAGAATTCATAGAAAGTTTATTCGATATTAATAACTTATCTGATCTAAAAAAAGCTAAGGCAATAATAACTAGAAAAGGACATGCAATAAGACCAGATATTAGACCGGAAGGAGTATGATTATTCGTACCTAAGTGCTTCAGCTGGATATGTTTTACTAGCTTCATTTGCAGGAATAACACTAGCTAAAATTGAAGCTACAACAGTTATTATTATCAGTATTCCAACTTCTACATAAGGTATAACAAACTTTGCATCTTCAAGCTCTTTAGATATTTCAAGATATATAAGCCAAGATTGTAATGTTCCTAATCCTATTCCTACAAATATTCCAAGCAATGTAATGAATGATGACTCAATTAAAAATTGAGCTCTAATCATTGATGATCTAAATCCTATTGCCCTAAGGACCCCGATAGATTGACGCCTTTCTACTACAGCTCTTACAGATAATACTCCTATTGCTGCTACTCCTACTACTAATCCAAGTCCACTAAATCCTTGAAAAAGTTTGTTGAATGAATTGCCAGCAGATCTTTCATCCTCAATTCTTTTCATTAGACTTTCAGAATTCATACCATTTGCCAAAAAGGTTTTTTCCAATTTTTGAGCATATTCAGGTGCATTTTCTTTATCATTAATTTCAAAATAGTATGTATCTATTGGTACATATTCTTTAGCTATCACTTCTGTCAAAGAGTCTTTTGAATAAAAAGTTGCACCTCCGCCTCCAAAACCACTTTCTGTAGCAAGTCTTTCTACGATACCAATAACTTTTAGTTCTGTAGGATCTTCCGAACTTCTAGTTTTCTTCATTTGTATGCTGAATGACTGAATTTCCCTAGGATCTTCTCTTTCAACAAAAGACGTCTTAAAGCTTCTATCTGGGGGACCAAAAGGATCTCCAGAAGCTATAATTGAACCACTTGCAACAACTAAGCTAGGGTCAGATAATAGTGCTTGCCATATTTCTCTATCATTTGATCCATAATTTTTATCAATATGAGCCATTCGCCATTTTGTATTATTTATAAAACTATCATCTAAAGAGACAAGCTTAGAACTTTTATAAGAATTATTTTCTCCATCTAGTTCTTTCACATCAACTCCTATTGAAGATGTTCCTGCAAAGGATATAACTTCAGACATATCCAAGGAATCTTCAATATCTCCTGAAATAGGCAAAGTAGTACTAACAGAAGATTTTATATCATAACCTCCAGTAACTCTTTCAGGTTGATCAATTGACACATCGTTTAATCCATTCAAAATAGAAAATATCATTAGTGTAAATATTATAAGTGCAAACATTGCGACAGTGAGACCCGTTCTAAACTTAGATGCCATAGGATAGCTAATAGCAGTTTTAGTAACCGCCTTTAAACCAGAAAATCTAGATAAGAAAATATTTAATATAAAGATCAAAATTTTGGTATTTGACATTAATAACCATACTGCTGCTGCTGTAGAAATACCTCCTCCTAATGGCCAAAACCAAGGACCAGGCTCTGATAAATCTCCAGCTATTGGTTCTAATAAATCACCTGGTAAAGAACTGCACAATAAAACTAATCCACCTTCAAATGTTCCTCCAATTTGTCCTACGCTTTCTGGATCACTTAAGAACTTAGATGATATGAATCTAATAAATAATCCCAAAGCAAGAGCACCTCCAGTTAAGCCTAAGCTAAAGTTAGCCAATGTATCTGTTTGAATACCAATAATAATAAGTAAAACTGAAAAAATTGCTAAAAGTATATAGGATTGTTTCCCAAAAAGAACAAATAAAGACTTAATTAGACTAAATGGCCAAGTTACAGGGGAAAATATTAAGTTGATAACGTTTCTTAACTTACCAGATCTAGTAATTATTGAAATTAATATTTTTATTGGATAAATGATATTCCATAAAACATCAATAATTTTTTTACTTCGTGGTTCTGGAGGTTTTTTTACGAATTCATCCTTTAGCCCTCTAATAGCAACTACTATATTTAAGTTTGATGCTCTGTATGCAGAGAAAACTACAGTAATAAATGTCAATATTAATCCACTTGAGAAGGCGATAATTAAAGAAGTTATAGAATAGCTAGGAGTTATAGAAAAAACATCTTCTCCTATAATATCTTGAAGTACTATAACTAAGGCAAAACTTAGTCCTATTCCTACAAGTGTACCTACTATCGCTGCTAGAAATGAATAAACGGTGCCTTCATAAGTAAATAATTGAATTAGATCTCTACGCTTTAAACCAACTGCTCTTGCCATACCTAGTTCTGTAGATCTGGCTGCTGCAAGAAGTACAAAAACAAGAAAAATAAGTAACATACCTACCATTATTGAAAAAGAACCAAAAATTGTAAAAATACTAGTTATTCCTGAAGAAACATTCTCAGCCAACCTAACACCATCACTTTTAGTTTCTTGAACTCTTAATCTAGTTAGATCAGTGGAAAGCACTAAAAGATTAGTAGCTTCTTTTTGCAATCCAGATTTTTCTAAAACACCCAAAATTATAAGCTGTGTTGTGTAGCTAGATATTCCAGTTATAAAATCAACATCAAAATTATTGTTCTTTAATTGATCAGACAATTTAATTAAGTCTTCTGAGGTTTCTTTATCAGTTTGTCTCAAATCGATTGCTTCATCGGAAATTAATCCTGGAATATTATTACTCTGAAGTAAATTGAAAATATCGGTTGCAACTTCTCTATTAGTGAGCTCAGATCTTAGAAACTTAGTAACTTCATCAGAGTTGGTTATAGATTCATCTCCATTACCCACATTAGATACCATAATGTTTGTTATTTGATTTTTTTTGGACAATAAATTTTGAAGAGTTTCTAACTTAAAAATTACAGTTGGAAAAGATTCTCCACCAGCTACACCTTGAGACTTAAGAATTCCAGCTACTATAAATTCTGTTGATCCATTATTAGTGAAAATATTTATTTTCTCGCCTACTTTAATTTTTATAGCATCACTAGCTTCTGAATTAACATAAACACTATTGGAATTAAGATCATCGAGTAATACCTCATTATTTTTGGTATCAAATAAAATTTCACTAGAATTATTTAATTCAAGCCCCCTTATATTCATACTACTTTCTGCTAAACCTGAATTATCATTTGATACAGGCAATTGAGTTTCAATATATGGCTGTAGATCATCTATCTTATCAAAATCTTTTGTTATTTTTTTTACATATTCAAATTCTGAATAATCAAAATACTCATCTCCAAATAGTTGTTTACCAGGGCCACTGATCCTTTCATCAACTGTTCCTAAACTATCTAAAACTACAGACCTTATTGAGTAACGAACTGTGTCTCCAATACCTAATGAAGTAGCTACAATTGTTGAACTAAGCATCAAGCCTATAATTATTAGGATACTTTGTCCTTTTCTTCTCGGAATATTTCTAGTCCCCATTTTCACAAGGATAAATCTTCTAATAGCTCCAATGGAAACAATAAGAATAATTATCAATAATAATGCAGACATTACTAATGATAAATTTGTAGCTGGAACTCCAAAGATCTTATCCATAATAAACTATACTACTTCTCCATCTTTCATACTTATTATTCTGTTAGCTCTACCACCAACATAATCTGAGTGAGTAACAATAACGAAAGTTTGATTATTTTCTTTATTCATTTTTATGAGTAGATCCATAATTTGCTCTTCATTTTCACTATCAAGATTACCTGTAGGTTCGTCAGCCCAAACTATAGCAGGATCATTCACCAAAGCTCTGGCAATAGTGACTCTTTGTCTCTGACCTCCGGATAGTTCTCCGGGTAACTGATGAAGCTGATTTTCTAAATCTACTTCTTTCAGTTTTTCTATAGCTTTAGATCTAGCATCTTTACTAGAATTCCCAGAGACTAATAAAGGCAATTCAACATTTTCAACAGCTGTCAAAACCGGAAGAAGATTGTAGGTTTGAAACACAAAGCCCATTCTTTTTGCCCGGAATTCACTTAGTTGATCATCATTTAATTGATTTAGTGATTTTCCCTGAATCAATATATTTCCGTCATCAATAGTATCTAACCCAGATAAACAATTCAATAAAGTTGTTTTACCACAACCACTTGGCCCCATAACTCCAACAATTTCTCCTTCATTTATTGAAATATTTAGACCTTTTAGGGCATGAACCTTGATATCTTTACTTACATAAGTTTTATGCAAATTTGAAGTTGATATAACTATTTCTGACATAATTTTTAAATTCCATTTTTTGAATAATTTATTAGAATAATGCTAACATATTGAGAATACTTCTAGAAAGTAACAATTAGTTAATATTATCCCCTTTGATAAAATGTAGAATAATAAGTATATTAATGCCACATATATAGCTCAGTATGAAAAAAATTATCATTGTAAGACACGGACAAACTAATGCAAATCTTAATGGAATTACTCAAGGACAGGTAAATTCAGAATTGAATGAAAAAGGGATTTCTCAGGCTGAAAAAACCGGTATTTATATTAGGAATAATTATTCTATAGATGAGGCTTGGGCAAGCGATTTGAGTAGAACAAGTAAAACCGCAAGCTATATAACAAAAGAATTCTCTACCTCGAAATTAATTAGAGAAATGTCATTTGGAGATTGGGAAAATCATCTATTTGAAGATATTTCAAAAAAAAATCCAAAACTTGTAGAACAATACTCAATTGGAAGTGATAAATTTAGAGCTCCAAATGGTGAAACTTTTGAAGATATGTTCTTGAGAGGAGAAAAATTTTTAACAAATATTGATCTTAATGAATCTAACACCTGCTTGATAGTTTCTCATGGAGGATTTATGAGAACACTTATACCACTAATTATGGGGCTGCCTAGAAAAAGTATGCTAAATTTTCAATTTGATAATTGCTCAATATCTGAATTCAATTTCCCAAAAAAAGATCGTGTGCCTATCTTGAATAAAATAAATTATATAGATCACCTCATCTAAAAAGATTTATTATACAAATAATGTTAAGATAATTAAAGATAAATTTTTATTTCTAAATATAATATGGTCCAAAAAAAATCTAAAAAAAATATTTCAGAAGAAACAGAAATCGATATCCCTAAGGAATGCTTGAAAGGTGGAGCTTGTCACTGGGTTATTGATCCACCTAATGGCCCTGTATCAACTGGAAAATGTAAAAGATGTGGAGTATCTAAAGAGTTTAAGAACTCAGTAGAATTTTCTTCTTGGTATGGATCAAAATCTGATTTTGATAAAAAGAAATCTAAGAAAAAATAACCTTTTATGAATTTAGGTCTAAAAAATAAAAATGCCCTTATTACAGGTGGATCTAGAGGTTTAGGACTTTCATCAGCTATATCTCTTGCTAAAGAAGGGGTCAATGTACATATTTGTGCAAGATCTAGTGAAGATTTACTAAAAGCAAAAAAAATGCTTAGTAAATTTAAAGTAAAAGTTCACTTATCCGAAATTGATCTTTCATCAGAAAATTCTATTCAAAATTTGTATGATCAATCATTAAGTACATTCCAAAAAATTGATATTTTAGTTAATAATGTTGGGGGAAGCCTAGGAACAAAGTCCTTAATAAGTTCTTCCATAGAAGATTTTCGAAAAGTAATGGATATTAACACATGGGCTGCAATCAGATTAACAAAATTATTTACTCCCATAATGATTCAAAATAAATGGGGAAGAGTTATTAACATTGCTTCAATATATGGAAGAGAATTAGGCGGATCAGCACCATATATGGCCGCAAAAGCAGCATTAATAGCTGCAACTAAACATACTGCAATAGACCTAGCAAAAACAGGAGTTACTGCAAATTGTATAGCTCCCGGATCTATAAAGCACGAAAAAGGAAGTTGGGAAAAATTTGTTTCTAGCAGTTCAAAAGAAGCCGTAGATGATTTTATAAAAAATAATTTACCCATGGGTAAATTTGGATATCCTGAAGCTGTTGGAGATACCGTGGCTTTCCTAGCATCAAATAATGCCAGGATGATTCTAGGCACATGCCTAAATGTAGATGGCGGACAATCTAATAGCTTGTTTTAAGAAATCTTTATTATGATATTTCTACTGAAGCACCAGAAGCTTCAACCTTGGTCTTAATTTCCTCTGATTCTTCTTTAGAAACCTCTTCTTTGATAGGCTTTGGAGCAGATTCAACAAGATCTTTTGCTTCCTTTAATCCTAATGAAGTTACTTCTCTTACAGCCTTAATTACAGCTATTTTATTAGCTCCAACATCTTTTAATGTAACAGTAAATTCTGTTTTTGCTTCTCCAGCAGCAGGCGCATCACTTGATTCACCTCCAGCGGGAGTTGCTGCAACTGCAACTGGGGCTGCTGCGCTTACTCCAAATTCTTCTTCTAAAGCTTTTACAACTTCAGAAAGATCTATAACAGACATTTGTTTGATTCCTTCAATCAATTCTTCTTTTGATAATGCCATAATTTTCTCCTTTATTTATTTTTTATTATCTTCTTTAGACTTTGGTTCCTCAGCCTTTAGTTCCTCTGCCTTTGATTCCTCTGCCTTTGGTTCCTCTGCCTTTGAT
>CETL01039031.1_pt1 | contig 22703 bp, 21 predicted proteins | sample 356371 | NCBI WGS metagenome assembly CETL01 (sample SAMEA2622518, study PRJEB7988) | marine metagenome | biome: marine biome (ENVO:00000447); feature: surface water layer (ENVO:00002042); material: "saline water (ENVO:00002010), including plankton (ENVO:xxxxxxxx)" | depth 5 m | reverse complement strand
TTTTGAAGGCCAAAATCCTTCAATAATCCAGGCATTATATTTGCCGTTGCTGTAATGTCGACAGCAGCATCGTGGGCTCCTTCAAGTTTTTTGCCACTCCATCTCCGGAAGGCCGTCTCTAGTTTTTTATCAGGCTCAGCAATGGTCCACAGTGTTAATGGATCTATTTGGCTTTTAGATTTCAGTATAATTGGGTCAACGCCAAGCCGCAAGAATTCTTTTGTCACCATCTTCACATCGAATTTTACATTATATCCTAGGATATAATCGGCTTTCGCCAAGTCTGCGATAAACGGTGACACAATTGTATTATCAAGCGGTGGATAACCTTGTAGATCATCCATCGAAAGTTTGTGCTCAGTATGCCACTCTGATTCCCATTTTATAGTTGGTAAGCATTTGAATGACTGGATACCATCTAGATTTCCATCACTTGTTAACCACCCCCAAGCAAGTTGAATAATTTGGTCATGGTCTTCAAGACCTGTAGTTTCAGTGTCGAACACTAGTATTTTTTCAGAATGTGACAAATTCAAATATATCCCCTAGGGAATTTGCCATTATTCAACCTTAATTAATGGCACGATTTCACACAAGAAACTACTTGTTTTCCATCCAGTTTTCTACTTCGCTTGCTAGTAGGATTAGTGTAGGTGCCCAAAGTCCAACGAAGATCCCTAGTTCTTTATCTTCTTGAATGAAGTAAATAGCTAGTGATCCAAGTACGGACAATATGCTCGCCACCAGTCCAATTTTTCTAAGTTGACTACTCATATCTTCCCTCCTTAACACATTGATTGTACTTACAGCATATGAAGGAATGTTTATTTCCTACGAGAAAATTATAACATAAATTTGCAAAAAATTTAGATGCCTGCATCCTTTTCAGCTTGGGCAACTGTTGCTCTAACTGCGATTGCAGTGTCTGGTGTAACCGATATACTGCTAATACCACAATCAATTAGGAAGGGAGGGAATTCGTCTGGAAAATCTGAGGGTGCTTGGCCACATATACCGATTTCTAATCCTTTTTTGTTAAATTTTGTTACAATATCTCTAATCATCATTTTAACAGCAGGCGACCTTGCATCTACTGGGTTTTGATATCCTTCTAAGTCGTCTCTGGAGACAGCGTAAACAGTCTGGACTAGGTCGTTTGAACCTATCGATCCTCCTGAAAGTTGCATCAATTCCATGAAGCGATCAGCTTCTATTGCGTTAGAAGGTAGTTCTACCATTACGAATAAATCGGTGTTGGAGCTTGGACCAATGCCGCTCTCATCAAGTAAATCCTTCACTAGTTTGCCTTCTTCCGGCGTCCTACAAAATGGAACCATTAGTTGTAAATTATCCAACCCATAGTCATATTTCACAGATTTCATAGCCTCTATTTCCATGGCGAAAGCGGGTTTGAATTTTTCGTCCAAATATCTGGAGGCACCTCTCCAAGCAATCATAGGATTCTCTTCGATTGGTTCAAAGATTGAACCACCAAGTAATTCTCGATACTCATTAGATTTGAAATCTGACAATCTTACTAATACTGGTCTGGGATAGAATGCTGCACATATCAGACCTACACCTTCTCTTAATTTGTCAATGAAGAGTCCACGTTTATCTTCATAAGCCCAAGCTCTACTCTCTAGTGATTCGACTATTGATCTAATTTCATTAACATCAGTCGCTGTGATAGACTCTTGGTAACTTCTTAACCCTTCAGGGAGAACGTTGGATTCAACATAGGTTTTCAGTTCATTAAAATGAACGAAAGCTAGCGGGTGAATCCCCAGCTCAGATGATAAAATAAATTCGATTCTCGCTAACCCTACTCCATCGACGGGTAGTCTAGAATCAGAGAGAGATTTTGTTGGGAATCCTACGTTGAGTTTTATTTTAGTGCTCAATTCGATTTCTTCATCAAAAGAGACTTCTTCAATTTCGAATGGAACCTCTCCTGAATACACATAGCCGATATCTCCCTCCGCACAGCTACCGGTTACAACGCTGTAATTTGGCAATTCCATCGCATCTGAGCACCCAACAATTGCAGGTATGCCAAATTCTCTAGCAATAATTGCAGCATGAGACGTTCTTCCACCTTTTCGTGTAATGATTAAAGATGCCTGTTTCATAAGTGGCTCCCAGTCTGGAGTCGTCATCTCAGTAACTAGCACATCTCCTTTTTCAAAGACAGATAATTCAGATGAGATTTCTTCTTGAGACATACCACTATCTATTAGCCTACGCAATTCTCTTTTTCCCTCTAAAACTTCGCTATATGTCCTGTATAGTCTTACCTTTCCGCTACCTATTCTCTTACCAACAGCCTGACCAGTTGCGATTACACGCCCTTTCCTCTTTAGAGATTCAGCTTCTATTTCGTCCAGTTTATAGATGGTCATTTTGTTACTTTGAGCCTTTGAATGAATAGTTTCAGGCCTTGCTTGAACGATAAATAGTTCACCAGTAATACCATCTTTCGCCCATTCTATATCCATTGGTTTGCCAAAGTAATCTTCAATTTTCAAAGCCATCATTGCCAATTGTGAACACTCATCAGGATTCAGCGACCATCTTCTTCGATCGTCGAACGGGACTGGTATAGATTGGACTTCGTTAGCTGCCTCTTCATGGTATATCATCATCTGATCTTTTGCTCCTAGTGTTCGATGAACTATTGGGAACATACCTTTTCTTAGCCCATGTTTCCATACCGTGAAGGTGTCTGGAGAAACTACTCCTTGAACAACTAATTCTCCTAGTCCATAAGATGAGCCGATGTGTATAACTCCCTCATGGCCAGAATCAGGGTCAATAGTGAACATAACACCCGAACACGCCTTATCTGAGCGAGCCATTTTCATGACAACCACCGCAATAGCTGAGTCTAGAGGATGCATTCCGTGTTCCAAGTGGTAACCTATCGCTCTTTCAGTAAACATACTGGCTACACAACGCCGCCATTTTTCTGTAATATCTGTATCTCCGCTCACATTCAGATATGATTCATATTGTCCGGCAAAGGAAGCTTCTGCCGAGTCTTCAGTCGTTGCAGATGATCGCACGGCTACATCAACTCCAGGGTGATAGATATTGCATAGTTTACCATATTCACTCGCTATCACTTCTTTAATTTCGTCTGGAACGGGTGTTTCCCTTACTAATGACCTTGCAAGAGAAGCCCTTCCGTTAAGATTCAAGTGATCAGATGGATCTGCATCACGCAAACAAACTTCTAATGCTCCAGCTAATGTATTACACTCAATTGCGGTCTTCCTAAGATCCTCTAATTCTTCAGGCGAACCAACATTGTTCCAGGTCTTATCTGGTATGTCTGCGCTGATAAATTTTTGAAAAGCACTTGTTGTAAGCGTAAAACCATTAGGAACCTTTACGCCGAGTTTTGAAAGTTGTTGATACATCTCACCAAGCGAGGCTCCCTTTCCTCCAACGGTTAGTGTATCGCTCATATCTGAATCTTCAAACCATTGACAAAGATTGGCCTCTGACATGGATAGAAAACATGTTGTTTAGTAATAAGGATGAGTTTGAAACCACGTGCAAAAACTAACATTTCTTTGTATATTAGAAATGAAAAAATATCAATCTGTAAGTTATTTTACCTTCGAATAATTATGGATAACAAATCTCCATCCCTCAATTGGTGATCTAAACCAACCCTTTGCCAATCAAATTTTGCGGAAGGACCCTTTACTCTTGCAAACCGAAATTTTCTTACAAAATCTCTGTGTAAATTATTACAAACGTTTTCTACTGTCGAATCGTCTTTAACGATTAATGGCTCTTCCAGGTCCGCCTCTTGACCTTGGGGTTTCAAAAAGACTCTCATAAATCCTAGATTATCGTAAATAAAATCCTTTAATTCTTCTAAACCTGTCCCCTTAAAAGCAGAAATTCTCATTATAGGCCAACCTTCAGGTAATGATTTTTCAGTGTCTAGAATTTGTTTCTCAGTTGCAATATCAATCTTGTTGACGGCAACAACAGACTTCGAATATATTCGAGTTCCAACCATAGTGTCGACTAACATTTCTGCTGTTGTGTCCGCACGTAAAGTCACAATAGCTGAAGTATATCCAAATGAGCGGATTATATCTCCCATCTCATCGGGTGTCAGATGTGTTTGCTCAACAGTAGTTCTGACATCTATTCCACCTTTGTCAACACGCTTAACAAATACCGGAGGCTTTGTTTGGTTTAGTCTAATTCCAGCATTTTCTAACTCTCTATGAAGAACTCTGAAATGTGCGTCTTGAAATGGATCAACGATATACAAGACCATGTCACACGACCGAATTACACCTAGGATTTCCTTTCCTCTTCCTTTTCCTTCAGCTGCGCCTTTAATTAGGCCGGGCAGATCCAAAATTTGGATTTTTGCGCCTCTGTGTTCCATCAGCCCCGGTATACAGGTAAGTGTGGTGAATGCAAAGTTACCAATCTCAGATTTTGCATCTGTGACTTTTGAAATTAAAGTAGACTTGCCAACTGATGGGAATCCGACAAGGGCTACTGATGCATCTCCTGATTTCTTTACTTCAAATCCCTTAGCAGGACCTGCTGCCTTCGCAGAAGCAGCGGCCTTTTCTTCCTTTAATTTTAATTGAGCTATCTTTGCTTTTAATTTACCAATATGGGCATTTGTCGCCTTGTTTTTCTGAGTCTTATTTATTTCATCATAGAGTGCTTGAATCTGCTCTTTTATAGTAGCCATCAAGCCCCCTCCTAACCTTAACGGGTGGTCGGTTACTCTTCAATACTATCCACTAATCTTCTCTTGCCCGCTTTATCAATGTAAGAATATGTCCCATAGTATAGGTGTGGCATAAATGAAAAAATCGTCTGGGATTTGTTTTGCACTGATTATGAATTATAGTTATCTAAACTACGTCCCCATGAACTCATTTATGTTGCCTTGTTGGGGTTGATTATGGGAATTGACATGAAGCTTCATCTTGTAGATGGAAATTCATTGTTGCAACTTCTTAGTATGGATTGGCATGACTTGGTCAGAAAAATGAATTCCAGCCAGTTACGTGATATTAGACCAAAATTAGATTCAAAATTGGATCGAGATTTCGACATAGATTGTGAAGCAGAATTTCTTGACCTTGCTGAGGAAATAATTGGTGAGGGTGTAACCAGAGACGTCCTTTCTGAAGTAGGAGGATATGATGTTCTTCTAAAATTAGTAGAGTGGTCGAGTGTAGGATATTGGGAAGCTTGGGAAGGAAGGTGTTTCATATATATTGAAAATGCAATAGGTAGAGAAGTTTCCAACGTCGAAGAAATGTACTCGTATGAGGTATGGTGCGAAATAAAAGAATCTTTGTCAAGAAAAACCGAATCCGAATTTGCAGAAGAAGTGTGTAAGGATTGGATGCGTAGAAGAGAAGAACTCGGTGAAACTTTAGATGAGAAGAAAGACCCTCGAATTATTCCCACCTTTGAGTCTCATGACAAAAATTCTCGCACCCTTCACTATGCTGTCAATCAAAATCAATACGTTCAAATTCTTGGTAGGGACCATTTAGAGGCACAGTTGTGGGGACATGGCGAATGGAATCTAACTAACCTACTAGATTCGTGAGGTTGAAAAATAAGTTGTAGGTGGCCAAGTCATGGACGACGATAAGGTCAAACATGAGGAACCTGAAACAGAGGCTCCTGCCACCGAATCCGAAATCGATGAAGCGGATGGTGATTCAGACTCACAAATCACTGAGGAAGTGATAGAACTCGATCCATTAGAGGAAGCAATTAATCGAGCAGAGGCCGCAGAAAAAGAAATTTCATATCGTGATGCAGAGATTCAAAACGTTAGGAAACGACTGATGTCTGAAAAGGCTACTGCGATTCAATATGGCGGTATGGGTATGGCAAGAAAGATGTTGAGTGTGTTGGCTGATATCGATAGATCTCTAGCAGTGAATGAGGATGAAGGTTTGGTCTTAATAAGGTCGAAAATGTGGTCGGAATTATCAGGTGACGGAGTAGAAAAAATAGAGACAAAAGGACAGAAGTTCGACCCAACTAAGATGGAGGCTATAACCACTTTACCCCCGTCAGAAGACTTTCCTGCAAATTGTGTAATCGACGAACTAGAAGCAGGTTACACATACAAAGACAGGGTACTCACTCCGGCTCGTGTAGTTGTGGCTTCCGATCAGTGAACTAGAATAGAGTCTTTTGAACAGATTTTTCCTTTTTTGTGCTTCTCCGGTTTTGAGGTCTGCTTCTGCTACCGTGTTTTTTGTAAACAGCTTTACTTTGATCCCGAGCTTGCGGAGACTTTCTTGCAGCGTAAGTTCTCTTTACCCCTCTTTTTCTCGACTCAACTTCGTCTAGTATCGGTTCTGGATACGTTTTCCCGATTACACAATTGAATTCGTTCTGCTGTTTTAAATCCATTTTCCAAGGTTCATGTATGTGTTTTGTTGGCACATCGCTTAGTTCAGGAACCCACGTGCGAATGTAATCTCCATCAGGATCTTGGTCTCTTCCTTGTTTTGTCATTGAATAAGCTCGGACTGTGTTGATTCCTGTTGTTCCAGATTGCATCCCAACTTGGGACCAGTGTACGCCAGGCTCATAATCAAGAAACTGTCTTGACAAATAGCATCCAGCGTCCCTCCAAGGTAGCCATAGATTGTAAGACGCAGCAGACATAATCATCGCACGCATTCTAAAATTAATCCAACCAGTACTGGACAATTGTCGCATACACGCATCTAGGAATGGCCAACCTGTGTTTCCAGATTTCCACCTTTCATATCTTTCTTCATCCATTTTCCTCTCCAGATTGGCGTCAATGATTTGATTTTGTGCGACCAAATCTAGATTAGGTTCCATCTCCAACTTTTGTATGAAGTGACACCTCCAAGCAAGTCTTTTTCTAAAAGACGCAAGACTCCTAAGCCACTTATTTGGCTCCTCAAATTGGCTTTTATTTTCTCTTATGAAGTTCATTTGTTTGTTAGTTTCCTGGACAACCCTGCGCATTGAAATCGCCCCAACAGTAAGGTAAGCTGATAGTCCTGAGCCATGCTTAACAGCGAGAGTTGGGCTGGATATAGCCCACTGAAACTGCTTGGCTTCATCTTCAAGAAATGTTCTCAAGCGAATTAACGCCTCTTCTTCTCCTGGTTTTGGTCTATTTGTTAGCCTACGCGCTTGTAAACCAAAATCAGACATTTCTGGTTCGCTTCCTTCAAATGGGACAGAATTCTTGATTAGAGGAGGCTCTATATTTGACTCTCTCATTCTAGCATCTCTTTGTTTTTTCCAATTGTCTCTATTATCTAGGTTGCGAATTACACCGTTATTTTGATATTCAATCCATTCAATTTTATTTGCTTTACACCAATTGCTGACGTCAATATCTCTTTGGTACGACCAAGAGTTCCCAGTCTCTTGGTGCGAGTGTATTTTCGATACTCCATGTGTAGAATTTATTCTTTCCAAGATTTCAACAGCGTTGCCAAATTCGAAGTGCAAACTGCCTCCTAGTTTTTCTAGAGATTTTGCTAATTCTTTTGCACAATCAATTTCCCATTCAATGTGAATTGGGTCAAAGTCTGGTAGACTGAACCTCTCTTGTTCAATTGTGAACAAACAAAGAATGGGGTTACCGCCATTACTAGCATTGACAAGAGGTGTATGGTCTCTTACCCTGAGGTCCTTCTTGAACCAGACCACCTCAGTTTCCATAAAATCAAATAATGTGTTTTTTCTATAAATCACAGTTTTTTGCCTCTGTCAAATCATCAAGGCCTTAGGTCGGGAATTAAACGGCATTAATTAGAATTATATTCCATGACTTCATTTAACAACCATTCGTGAAATCGATAATCATTAGTTAATTCGGGATGGAATGTAAGCGCCATCTTCTTTCCTTCTAATACTCCTACAACTTCTTCCCCGAGCCATGCAATAGGGTTTTTTGAGCCTTCCAAAAATCTTGGTGCCCTTATAAAAACACCGTTAAACTCATCCTCTTGAGGATAATCAATTCGTATCTTAGATTGAAAACTTTCCTTTTGCCTACCAAATGCATTTCTCACAATAGATGTAGAAATCAATCCTTGTTGAGAGAGCAGTATTGCCCCTGCACAAGTCCCTAGGACTGGAATATTAGAATCTGAAATATATTTCCATAAACCGTTCAATAGGTCTTCATTTTTGCTGGCAATTTTCATCGCTGTGCTTTCTCCACCCGGCAAAATAAGCGCATTAATTCCATCTATATCACTAGATTTTCTCAATTGCCTGATATTAACATCAATGTCGAGATTTTGTGCAGCATTTTGTAATGATATAATGTGCTCACGTCGGGCTCCTTGCAACATTGCAATACCGACCTCGATCATAAATGGCGCACAAGGTATGGTTATTCAGAGCCTCGGTTTGTAGTTCAATTATTGTACTGAGTACTTATCGGGCCAAACATGCCACATCAAGGAGATTGTTTTCTTGTCCCAGGTCCGGTCAGGATGAACCAATCTTGTTTGGACGCTTTAGCGACCCCTGTTATCACTGCTAGAGGCTCTGAGTTTAGGGATGTCATGGCTAGCCTGAACAGTGGCCTACGCTATGCTTTCAATCTCTCTCCATCTGAAAACACTCGCAAAAAACAATCGTGGACTGGTGATGATGGTTACAAAATAATCGTTGTCTCAGGGTCTGGGACTGCTGCCATGGAAATGGTCTTAGCTAATCGTTTCAGGCCGAACGATAGAGTCTTAGTGCCAACAAATGGCAAATTTGGTGAAAGAGTCGCTGAAATGGGATCAAGATTTTGCAATGTAAAACATCTCAAATATGATTGGGGTAGGTCATTTGATTTCGGTGAAATTGAAGAACAATTGGCTAGAGGTAATTGGGAAGCATTGGCAATATGTCATAATGAGACTTCCTCGGGTATAACTCAAGACGCTGAGGAACTTGCTGAAATGTGTCAAAGACACAACGTATCTTTCATAATTGACGGAATAACAAGCGTTGGTGGAATGCCTGTTCATCCAGAAAAATGGGGAGCAGAAGCAGTCGTAGTAGGTGGGCAAAAATGTACAGCTGGTCCGAGTGGAATCGCTGCTATTGCAGTTAACGAACACTTCGTTAAAAGGTGTAATGCAATAAGAAATCAAGGTGATTCTAATCCTGTTTATTATCTTGATATAATTTCGGCATTGAAAAAAGGTGACGATGATCAAACACCTTGGACACCGGCAATAAATCCTGCAATGGGTTGGAGTGCAGCACTTGAAACACTGAGAGAAGAAGGTTTGGAGAATAGGTGGGAACGTTGCACAAAACTAGCAAAAGGTGTGAGGAACTTATTTACAGACTTAGGTTTTAAACTACTCGCGGATGAATATTTTCGCTCGGATACCGTCACGGCGATATTATATCCTGAGGGTATTGATGACACATGGAGAACAAAATTGAAAGATGATTATCAAACACAAGTGATTGGTGCTCAAGACCATTTTAAGGGCAAGATGTTCAGAGTAGGTAGCATGGGGGAAACAACAATTCCAGAAATGGTTGAGGGTTGTAAAAGAATGATCTCTTGCTTCAATGATTTTGGACTAAACTTGTCTGTAGAAAGTGTTGAGTCTTATTTTGAGTGATTCTATGTATATCGTTCTAGGAAGATTCCAACCTTTTCATAGAGGTCATGCACATTTAGTAGATGCAGCACTAGATAAGGGCCCTGTCACTATTGCGATAGGTTCTAGTGATGCTGAAATAAGTATGAACAATCCATGGGATGCTAGCGAAAGAGAGTCGATGATTAGAGAATGGCTAAATGGAAGAGAAGCTAATATTGTTCAAATCCCGGATATAAACGACCCTCCGAACTGGGTTGAGCATGCCAAAAAATTTCATGGAAATGGGATTCTAGTCACAAGCGATGAAGACACCAGAAATTTGTATTCCAAGTCAGATTTTCCGATCCATTTCGTTGAATATTCACAAAGAGAATCATTGGAGGGTTGGAGGGTCAGATTGACACTAAAAATGCTATCAACAGTTTTCGAACAAGACGGGCAAAAGCAAGTCATGCTTGCGTCTATTCCTGAAAAAGTAGTAGATTGGTTGATAGACAATGATGCTCTTCATAGGTTATACTCAATGTCACAAGGAATGGAACATCAAGGTTGACGGGTCAAAATTTATTTGCGTCCAATCACACGAAGACACGTGAACATAGTCAAAAAGTTCCTTGTCATGTCTGCCGGACTTGGAATAAGTGGGCTTATCGGAGCGGTATCCTGCGTTTTACTTCTTTACGTTCTAATAGACGCAACAATAGCTGGTGCTGATGAGGCTGTTTGGCTATATTTGTGCGCTGCGGTAGGAGTAATTGTGGGAGTCATATGTTTCAAATTTGTATTGTGGGCAGGTAAAAGCAACAATGTCTTGCAGTAAAATTTACCAATAATCTTCAACGCGAGGGTTTGATAACTCAAGCAGATTAGGGTAAGTTAATGGGTCTGAAAGATCGCTTTGGTGTAGACCTCGGCGTGTTTAAGGACCTCACAACTTGGAAAGCTCTGGGTATTGGAATTGTTTTATTCTCTATAATCGGTTACGCCGGCCTATCTATGTTCGACCTAGCATCATCAACTTATGGCGTAGATCGAGATAACATAAGATTAGCACCAGACTTTGAAGTCGAAAGCCTTGACAGAGAAACCGAAGAATCTCCATATGTTAACGAAACAGGTTGGTTCAAACTATCCGAACAGAGAGGGAAAGCGGTTGTCGTATTAGATTTCATGGCGATAGATTGTGCGAATTGTCATATCGTGCAAGCACACCTAGAGAAGAAATTGGATGAATGGAAATCGTATGAAGGCGATTACGAAATTATCGTCGTGTCTGTTGGGATGTGGTATCCCGGAGAAGATTTAGACATGTTATACGAAAAATTTGGTGATCCGCAATCGGATTCTCACATGCCATGGGTGGTTGCAACCGGTCAAACGGACTCGGTGTTAAAGCATGAAACAATACACTCGGGTGTTAACTCATCACAGGTTGATTTAGATGATGGTACGTATTGTTTAGAAGTTCAAGTAAATAATTCCCAAAAGGATGTATCGTGCTTCGATATTGGTCAAGGGTTAGAAGACAATGATGGATTAGATGTTGACATAGAGGGCATCGATGTAATACTACACGAAAACACGTCAATTAATTTTACAATATCCACTCAACTAGAAGGCAATATAACGTGGGATATCATTGAATACTATCGTGGTGATATGGTTGAGGAATATCAAGCTCAAGCAATTCCTATCGTATTAGTGATAGATCACGAGGGCTTTATTGTGGCAAAAGAGAGTTCAGGTACACCAACTAAGGGATGGTCAGAATTCGATTCAATAGTTCTCGCAGCAGCTGATGGAGAAGCTGAGGACCTCAGATTTTCTATTGCTGAGGTTGATCGTTCTCCTGGAGCAATTTTCACTATGGGCCTTTTACTAGGCGTTCTAGTGTATTTCTCTCCTTGTGCTTTCCCTGTTTTGCCAGGTTACATTTCATATTACGTTGGTTTAGGTCAACGTGAGGATGAATTGATGGAAAGCGGAAAACTCGAAACACCAATGCCTGCCCATTGGAAACTAGGTGGACTGGCTGCGCTAGGTCAGTTGACGTTTTTCGCTATTATTGGGATTGTAGTATTAGGTCTTGGAAGTGTGATTAATCTTTCAGGAACTTTGCATTATTTTGCTTTGGCTGTTGCAATATTGTTGATTATTCTTGGGGCTTTTATGCTGACTGGCGGTACTGCCCACATGCTTGGTTTCGTGCAGAAACTTGTGGATAAATACTCCACTACAGAAATGGATGAAAGATTTACTCCAAAACGTAACATGTATTTATGGGGAATAGGATATTCTGCTGCCTCTATTGACTGCACGGCAGCAGCCGTAATTCCATTTATTGCTTATTTAGCACTGATAGGAGGGGCTGCAACTTGGACAGGTATGATTGGACTGATGCTTTCTGTTAGCTTTTTGATGATTGCAGTCACAACTGTTGTAGGCCTAGGTCAACAGCGTTTTATCAACATACTAAGAAGGTCTACTGGATTAATAAAAGCAGTTGGTGCTTGGATGATGATGATGGCTGGCGTAGCTCTTACAATCTATCTGACCCAGCCAGAACTAATAGCAGACCTGATGTAATTAAATTCAAATCGGAGAGGAGTTTTATGACAAAATATAATTCAAATTTTATTGTTCTGATGTTTTTTTGCTCATTACTTATCGGGTGTTTTGGGCAGGATGATGAGATATCTCAGATTCAGTTAGATGTTTCTCTCAGTTCATCTAGCGGCATAGTGCTGCATTCCTATGTTGATGGTGAATTATCATCTGTTGAAAATGTTGAGATAGAGTTTGACTTTTCAGCTTCAACCTCGGATAGCAAAATAGTGTCCTTTGGAGTTAATACAAATGACTCCAGAGAATCATTCGAGGTTGATGCTCAGATCACTACAAGTATAACCGTTGAATTTTCTAATCACGGAGTGTATGAGGTGATAATGTTCGCTGTTGATGAAAATGGAAATCTTGTAGAAAAAATGACTTCGATAATTATTGACTACAGAGTGGACTGGTTAGAATATGAAACCCAAAGCCCGGGCGTATTAGATTTTGATCCACGCCCATCAAATGGTGGACAACATGCATCGATGATAGAAATCTTATCTACCGTTGAAAATCCAGACTTGATTACTGAATTTGGAGGCGGAGATTCTGTGCAGATTACATGGAACGTAATCGACGAAAATGACGATACTTGTCAGAGATACAGCGAACATATTGCAAATGGAGAATCTATTACTTGGAACACAATTCACTTCAATACATACTTACTCCACGAATTGGTTGTTGACAATGATGATAGTGATGTTTCCATCAACATAGATCAATCAATAATAATCTCATACGATTAATTCATTTGCTTTGATTTAATCTAGATAGGATTCGTCTGGAAACTTTTCTATCCACTCATTTGAATTAGCATTGTTCATCAAAGGAATGCACAAGTAATACCATGATAGTAGAGCAACGATTATCCCTGTAACTAAATCAAAAAAGAAATGTTGTTTTGTGGTCATAACAGACGCACACAACATAATCCAAGAAATCCAAGCCAAAATTTCTGCCCTTGCACTCAGCACTTTCCAATGCCTAACAAGCATCAACATCATAAGTGATTGAACGATATGCAAACTAGGCCATGCATTGTATGGCTTATCGATCTGATGCATTAAATCACCAATCCAAAATCCCCAGAATCCTTCACCCTTTCTAATGTCAATTGGTATATCTTCCCTAATGTATATCTCTGTTGGAAACAATATAAAAATTAGATAAACTATCCAAGTTATGGTAATCATGACTTGATTGAAAGCGAACATTTCTCTTATTCGATGATCATTTTTTATTCCGTAGTAGCAGGAAATCGGATAATATAGGTATAGTGTCAAATAAATCACTGAAGACCAGGCAAAGAAAGGAATCCATGAGTCTATTGGTGTAATTGGATCGATTACCGAGCGGTCTAAATTACCCATTATTCTGTTAATTATAGAGTAAGGTATTGCCATAGTCAAAATAGCAACCAACATTGTATATGTGAAAATTCTTGAGTTTTCCCTGTTGCGCCAGTGGGGTTTCCATAATCCCCAAGGACGCTTGAACATAGAGGCGCTATGGCATCTCATTATTCATGCAATCGGAAAATCAAATGGAATATTATCATTGATTACATCCTTTCAATGATTCAATCCTGGATCCCATTATTGGTCGGAATTTGTTTCTTCGCCAGACCCATCAATGGCCTTTTGTGCGGTCTGTTGTTTCAACATTTCCTGAATAACTTCTGGAGATAGCGCACCATGCTGTGCTGCTAATTCAAGCATATCTTTTTGGAATTGGTTTTGTGATTGCATTCTTTGATTTTGAAAATCCTGCTGTTTTGCAATTCTATCAGCCTTTCTCGCCTGAACTTGTTCGAACATGTCCATTGCTCGCTTAGTTTTTGCATCCGCTTCTTCTGAACGGATTTCCATTTTTCCTCGCTCGAACGTTAATTGTGCGTTCCATTTTGCTTCTTGCGCTCTGAGTTCTTTTAGTTCTGATTCCAATTCAATTGTAACCTTACCTTGTGCCTCAGCCCTAGCGACGTTTGTTTCCATTTCAATTCTAGCCAGTGTCAGTGCTTCTGTTTGAGAGTAATGTGCTAACTGTGCTTCAGTATTTACCTGGTTACCAGCAGTCTGAGCCTCAATTGCAGCCCTGTGCTTTTGAACTAATTCCATATCTGTGGGATTTGTAACAGGGAATGCTTTGACCATGGTGAACCCTAGGTTTGATAACAAATTTCTCATTCCCATCTCTGCATTCATTTCAAATCTCTCTAAAAATTGTCCAGACCGTAACCCAGAATAATCTTCGCACATTGCTAGACTTGGTGTTACAACCCTTGCTTTCACCTCATCAGATAATATTGTGATTAATCCTTCCCGGTTTAGAATTGGGGCATTGTTGGCAAAATAATTCAGCAACTTGGGCACATCATCTAGTTCCATTCTAAGGCGAAGGTTTGCAAACCCACTCACTTTCTCTCCATTAGCAATCTGACCATCAAAAGGAATCCAATAATCCATTGGGCCAGTCATTGCGAACAATAGTCTTCTGTCGCTTGCGGTAACTCCCATTTTGTCTCCTAACCATCGAGAAAAACCACCTGCCATGCTCTTGAGAAGAGTTTCAGTTAGGATATCACCTATTCTCCCGTCCACAATAAGAGCACACGCTTCATTTGGCTTGAGCATGACTTGTTGTGAGGACAAGGTCTGTATTTTATCTGCATTTACTAGCCTAGCTATAATATCAGGGCTTTCTCTCCATCTATAATTTGCCATATTATCACTTCTTTACTTTTTTTTGTCTTAATCCCGCTAAGACGTTTGCCCTAGCCCCAAAAAATCCTTTACAACTGGTTAACATCTGAGTGGTTTGTAGAATCAGTTGCTTTGAATTATGTGTTTCAATTGCTATTGATTGTTCCGCACTGTTTGCAATGTTTACCGCTTTTGTCACCATATCTATGACTTCGTGATCATGTTTGATAAGTTTTTTCAGACTTTTATTTGATGGTGAACGTTGTCCTGAAAGAAAGGCATGCTCCATTCCAGAAGTTGCTTTTTTTACATCCTCTATAAGGTAATCACATTCCTCAATGCATTGTTTCGCGGCTCTAGCAACCTCCAGCTCATTCTGCTTGAATTGTATGTCAAATATGTTTTGCATATGGTTACGAACTCTCCCCACAGCTCGAGAGATCTCATCTCTGACCATCTTGTCAGTTTCAAATCTCGAACCTTTAGTATATCCATTGTAACCAATTAACACTAATTGGACACCCCTGATGTAAGGTACAATGTCTAAAGGTATGGCCACCATATCTTTCCCTATTTGTATATGAGACACACTAGCATATCATGGTAGCGGCTGAATTATAGAGAAACCACTCTGTCAGCGAAATTTTCTGCAATCTTTTTGTTATGGGTTACCAATATTGCTGGACATCCTCTTTTCTTGAGCAATTCTCTGACCTCTGAGACCAATCTATCAGATAAATCATCATCGATTGAGCTAAATGGTTCATCTAGCAAAAGAACTGTTGGATTTGCCAACAACGCCCTAGCCAAAGCAACTCTTTGTCCTTCTCCACCTGATAGAGTTTCTACTCTGCGTTGATTAAAGCCCTGCAATCCTACTTCTTCTAAAGCGTCGAATATTTCCTTATTTCTAGAACCTAATTTCAGGTTACCTTCAACCGATAGATGGGGGTAAAGGACGGGCTTTTGGAAAATTAAACCAATCCCTCTTCGTTCTGGTTTGACATCAGTAATTTCCTGTGAATTTAGAATAATACGCCCTTTATCCAAGATTTCCAATCCACAAATGCATCTCAATAGTGTTGTTTTACCACTGCCACTTGGTCCAGTTATTGCGACTATTTCTCCAGGTTTTAGTTGAAGATTAAAACCTGAGAATAGAGGTTTCTCAAATGATTTTTCAAAGTCAACACACTCTAACATCAAAACATACCTCCGTCTCTTTTTGGCCTAAATTTCTCAGCCCATGTGAACAATACCAATGCTATAAGCATTAATACCGATGCTATTGCATTAGATGCTGTGTTGGTTATTGGTTTGTAGGCCTCTCTAATTGTATCAATCATTATCGGCAAAGTAGTCCAATCTGAATTTCTTGTAACCACCCACGATGCTCCAAATTCGCCCATCGACATCGCCAATGTGAAAATTGCTGCTATAATTATGGAACCTCGAAGCATTGGAATTTTTATTGAAATTAACCTCTTGAAAGGAGTAACCCCTAACGTCATTGCACATTCATCATATGCAGGCTCAATCGAACGCAATGCTGGTAGAATAATTCGAACTACAAATGGAGTTGTAATCATAACATGCGCAATCACTGGAGTGAACCAGAGTTGGTAGAAAAATTCTGGATTAATCTTGATCATCCCTATTGTTACACCTAATCCAATCATTACGCTAGAAACTGCAAATGGTAGCATTGTAGTGACGTCGATTATTCTTGCCAATTTTGGAGATTTTACTTCTAAATCCTTGATTGTTTGTGCCAGTATCCATCCTAGCGGAAGGGCTATTGCAAGTGTTACAAATGCATAGGAAAGTGAATTAATCAAGGCATCCCATCCAGATGATAAGCTCGTTGTTTCTTTAAACGCATACTCCCAACCTTCAGTACTCCAACTTTCGGTTACATTATCCTGTTCTCGGTTTTTAACTCTAAATGAATCAACAAGTATCGCAAGAAGAGGTGCAATTGCAAATAGAATTGCTGGCCCAACTACAAACCAACCGTATCGACTTCTCTTTTTTGCAATCTTTTCTGAGGCTTTAGGTAATAGAGACTGCCTTTTCTGTTGTAGATAAGACATCAACCATAACGAAATTAACAAGACCGTGAACTGAATTATCGAACCACCTAAAATAATTTCATTTCTACTTACCTGGTATCCCTCTATTCCTGCGGACGATCCTATACTAGCCATCATACTTTCAATTGTATTTTCACCTAACGTTATCAACTTTACAAGTGCAAAAGAAGTGAATGAAAAAACAAATGTCATGCATGCTGCCGCAGCTACTGAAGGTAGTAATAATGGGGCCCAAAAATGCTTGATTCGGTCAAGAAATGATCGTCCATTGGGTAGCAGCTTAATTTGTTCTTCAAGCCGAGGATCCAGAGTTGATAGAACCGGCTCACAGAATCTTATGACTAGGGAAAGATTGAACCAAGCATGTGCTAATATCAAAATTGTAAACCATGTGTTCTCATTGCTTCTCAAGTCATATATTTCCATGAGATTAAGAAAGCCAATGGCTGCAACTATTGAGGGCATTACAAACGGCATTGTGAGTATGGATTTAATGAAAGACTGAAATGGCCATTCATACCTTCCAAGCTGCCAAGCAATTGGTAATCCAATGAAAACTGTGAGTATAGTGGATAGGGTCGCTTGTAAAAATGTAAACCCAACAACTTCTTTGGAAATATAATTTTCATTGAGAGCGCTAAACCAATTTGTCATGTCAGGCCCGGCAACCCAAATTAATCTATCCAAAGCCAGCCATAATGGCACGATAATCAGGAGAATGAAAATAGTGACTGCGGAAGCATTTGCCACCTTTTTGAACATCTCAAGCATCAACCATGGCTCTATTCCAGTCTTCTAACCAACTTTCCATATTTTGAGCAATGTCTACTGCTGACACCTCGGCAGGGTGTGCAGGTATAACAGAATGATACCTATACCCACCATCCTCAGGTAGGTCACTGCCATTTAGCACTGGATACATAAAATTCTCAGTCGGCATGTTGTTGTTCACTTGTTCGGATAGAAGATACTCAATGAATTGTGATGACGAATTTAGATTTCCACCTTGAATGGCAGCCGCATATTCAACTTGATGGAAAGCAGATCTGGGAAGGTCAAGTGCAGCAGATTTTGTCCAGTTGCCATTATACCAAGATTCAACGCCCGGAGAATGGCAATATGACACGACAATGTGTGCATCGCCGACATAACCATCTGTCCATTCGCCATAACCACCCGTGTAGTGAGTTTCGTAAGCCTCTCCCCATCCAGAAGTAATAATCACGTCGTTTGCGGCCATTGCAGACCACCAATCTGTCCAGTCAGTAGTTGAGTCATTATCGTAGGCAAAGTAGTCGGTAGTTGCAGTCATAAAAGCTCGACCAGGGCTACTTGTTTCTGGGGATGGGAAAACAACTTTTCCTTTCCACTCATCCTCAGTCAAGTCCCAGAGAGATGTTGGGACTGTGTAATTTACTCCATCAACAATCTGGGTATCATAGTTTAAGCACATATAACCTTGGTCAAATGGAACGGCATATGGTCCATCATATGGCATGAGTGCTTTTTCATCTAATTCAGGAATGTTTTGGGCGATGTGTTCCACTAAGACTCCATTGTCTAGCGCCGTTTGCAGGTATGTGTTGTCTAGACCTAGAGCCAAATCAGCAATCTGAACCCCTTTATACTGCATTAGGTGGTCAAGAATAGACCCTGCATCGTCAAGTTTGATTAATTTTACATCATATCCTGTATTATTTTCAAATGTACTTATCATTGTGTCTGTTAGTCCACTTACATCGTAAGTTACTATAATCAATTCTCCATCATCCACAAACTGATAATCATCTGTTACTAAATCATCAATAGTCTCATCTATTTTTTCTGTCAAACAACCTGAGACCATCATCATGGAAACAAGCAAGCAGCATGCAAATTCTTTTTTCATTTTTTTCACCATTAAATTAAGGACACAATTTTGTGCATTCTATCAACAAGTTCTAGCGGGTTGTGCGCAAGTATGTATAGAGTTGGCTCCCAACCAAAGGCCCCTTCATCAAGTATTACATCTATACCTTGATGAGGAACAAGGTCACCCTTAGTTGCGAAAGTGAGGTTTAGATCCAAATCTTCACAAATAGTTTCGATATTGTCTTTATTTTCTCCGGGATGTATATTTAGTATCGCAGTTTTCTTAGAATCGTATACTCTAGCGTCTATCAACATTCCAGCGAGATGAGATGAGGCTCCAAAATTTGGCGTGTCGTGATGCCTTAATTTGTCGTTGACTATTGTAACCTTTCCGGGAAATGCGGCAACCTCAGCAACTGATTTTGCCGAATCTAAGCAACATGCTATGTTCATTCCAACTGCTGGCATTTGTCCTTTTATTCGACTAACATCTATCCTTGATATTGCCCACTCCAGTCTCTTCAGAAGAGCGCTTTGCTCCTGATCGGAATCCAGGTCACTTCCGGTTAGTGACTTATCGAATCTAATTACTTGGCCCGGACCAAACGCAATTTCCATCACGAAACGTGTTCGGGTCGGTTTAGAGGTTGGGCCAAGTTGCCTTAGGGCCATTGATATTTCATGTGCCCAGCCATCGATGGTCGATTCATCAGATGTTCCACTCATGTCAGGCAAATCTCTGTGCGCCATCCGGGATATGGTAGACTGGGTGGAACCAAGCATCTGGGCGATTTCTGCTTGAGACCAGTTAGCAGATTTAAGATTCCTAGCAAGTTGCATGTGCAATCTTTCAATCCAAACAGAGCCGTCTGGGCCGAGCATGCTTGGTCCTCTATGCATTAGTTATTCAATATTACTAATTAATTATGCAATTCGCATATGAAATTAAACCTGTAAACCAAGTCAAATGTTGTTAGCTCAAAACCAGTTAAAATGGTTGACATTAATTAAACAAGTCGTTCTGATATAAAGTTTTAATTTTACAAACATTAGGATGCTGGGATTTATTGATTTTGAAAGATTACATAGGTCTAAACCGTAGACACAACTGGGAATAGTGTTACCGATGGAAGACGACCAGTTTCTAGAGCATGTAATGGACTTAGTTCGTCATCATTTAGAAGGTAATGAGCCGGCCGGTGGATATGTAGAACCCTCAAGTTTATCAAAAATTTCGGATCTAGGCCTTCCCTTAGAAGGCAGGGGTTTAGAATCTCTGATAAACGACATAAGACATTTCTTGAGATATAGCGTTAGAACTGACAGCCCGGGTTTCATGAATCCACTATGGGGAGGATTCAATGTCGCAGCCTTTTCAGGTGAAGTTATTGCCACCTTAGTCAATAATTCCATGTATACATACGAGCTTTCCCCCTATGCAACCCTTGTAGAGCAGGCGCTCATAAGGAGGATGTGTGAAATTGTTGGGTTTTCCGAGGGCAATGGTACCCTTACAACCGGTGGTTCTAATGGCAACATGATAGGCATGATGTGTGCAAGATATCGCATTGACCCACTAGGCCAACAACGCGGTTATGATGTTAAGAATCTAGTTTGCTTTGTCTCTGAAGAGTCACATTATTCCGTTCTTATGGCTGCAAATGTTCTGGGAATAGGATTCGACAATGTAATCAAGGTTGGTTGCGATGATGATGGTAGAATGCGGTGTGATAAGTTGATTGAAGAGATTGAACGTTGCAAAAAAAACAATCAAATCCCGTTTTGCGTTGTTGCCACCGCAGCAACCACAGTAAGAGGTGCATTTGATCCAATCAAAGAGATATCAAAATTATGCGAAGAGAACGAAATCTGGCTCCATGTAGATGCAGCTTGGGGAGGCTCATGTCTATTCAGCACTAAACACAGAGGATTGATGGACGGTATTGAGTTAGCTGATTCGGTGTGCTGGGATGCGCACAAAATGATGGGTGTCCCGTTGGTTTGTTCTGCGTTTTTAATAAAAAACCCTGAAACTCTAAGGAAAATTTGTGCTCATGGTGACTCTGCCCATTACTTATTCCACCAAGATGCTGAAAATATCGATTTGGGCCGAATCAGTCTTCAGTGTGGAAGGCGTAATGATGCTCTAAAATTATTCCTGTCTTGGAGGGATAAAGGTGATGCGGGGTGGGCTAGATTGGTCGAGTCTTACATGGACTTGGCCGACTACCTAGAGGATATGATAAAGAAAGAAAGTTCTCTAGAAATGATGTCAAGTAGAGATTGGACAAATGTATGCTTACGGTTCACAAGCGAAGGTATTGACCATAACGATGTGAATAAACAAATTAGAGACAGGATAATAAAATCTGGTAATTATATGATTTCTCAATCTAATATCGGTGATAACGTGATATTGCGACCAGTAATAGCAAATCCAGCAATCAATATCAAACACCTCAACGGTTTGGTTGAAGAAATTGTCCGCACGGGCCACGATGTCATTAGAGGCATTCCACCCAATCACTGATTTTAAGCAAGTAATAAAATAAACAATCCACCAATGTATAAACATGCAAACTGGCAAACCTGATTGGTGGGATGAGGCTGATTCATTTCTTCTGAAAGACCCAATATTATCTCCAATTGTCTCTAGGTATCACGGCGAATCACTCAAAGGAAAAGGCGATGTTTTCTGCACCTTAATCCGTTCAATCGTTGGTCAACAAATATCAGTTCTAGCCGCAGACTCAATATGGAATCGTCTAATTGATATGGTGGGTGAAATCAATCCTGCAAATATAAGAAATTTCACTCCTGAACAGTTGGCATCTTGCGGTTTAACAAGATCAAAGTCATCTTACATTCATGGTATAGCCATGGACAGCGAAAAGTTTCTATCCCCAATTTGGGATAATTTGACCGATACTGAGGTGACAAAACACTTGACAAGTTTTCGTGGAATTGGGCCATGGACTTCAGAGATGATCCAAATTTTTGCTCTTCTAAGACCTGACATATTCAGCATAGGAGATATAGGATTAGTAAATGCTGTAAAAAAACTAGTCCCATTAGCGGAAACAAAAGAAGATGTTCTCAAGATCTCAAAAACCTGGGCACCTTACAGAACTGCTGCTAGCTGGTATTTGTGGCGTATGCTAGATCCCGTTCCCGTCGAATATTAAGCGAAACTAGATTATAGTAAAAACCCCAATTACAAAACATGGAGTTCGCTTACTACTCAATTGCTGTGATATTAGGCTACTCTATCACTAGATGGCTAACAGAAAACATAAAATTTCACATAAGAAATGAAAAATTCTGGCTCCATCATTGGATAATTGCCACCATATCAATGGTGTGTTTGATAATTGCAAAAATATCCAATCCAGTTGTATGGGGTTTGTTGACAGGTGTTGCCTTAGAAGGATTGACACGCAAGAATTGGTCCATAATTCGGGGTGGAAAAAAATGAATTCCTCAACAGTGATAATTTAGTGCTAGGACGTTATCGGTATATCTATGACCCAAAGGGTTCCTGTCAGGACTCCGTTGTATGAAGAACACGTCAAATTAAATGGGAATATTGTAGATTTCCACGGATTTGAGTTGCCTATCTGGTATACTAACATCTCACAAGAACATTTAGCTTGCCGCACATCAGTTGGTCTTTTTGATGTGTCTCATATGGGTACATTCCGTTTCACTGGAGATCATGTTAGGTCTTGGCTAGAATCAATCTCGACACAGAAGTGCACAGCAATTGCACCGGGTAGTTGTGCTTACACCCATTTTTTGGACTACGATGG
>CETL01006157.1_pt1 | contig 22940 bp, 26 predicted proteins | sample 356371 | NCBI WGS metagenome assembly CETL01 (sample SAMEA2622518, study PRJEB7988) | marine metagenome | biome: marine biome (ENVO:00000447); feature: surface water layer (ENVO:00002042); material: "saline water (ENVO:00002010), including plankton (ENVO:xxxxxxxx)" | depth 5 m | reverse complement strand
GGTGAAGCAGCAAGAGTAGTAGTAAAAAAAGATGCTACAACAATTGTTGATGGAAAAGGCAAAAAAGCTGATGTAGAGGGTAGAGTAAAGCAGATCCAAGCTGAAATTGATGAGTCTGACTCAGACTGGGACAAAGAAAAACTTCAAGAAAGACTCGCAAAACTTTCTGGAGGAGTTGCTGTTGTCAAAGTTGGAGCAGCAACTGAAGTTGAACTAAAAGAAAAGAAAATGAGAATTGAAGATGCCTTAGCTGCTACGAGAGCTGCTGTTGAAGAAGGAATTGTAGCTGGCGGTGGTGTTGCTCTTATCAGAGCACAAGATTCTATAGATAAAATTTCAGGTGGTTCTGAGGGTGAAGTAGTTGGCCGAAATATAGTCAAAAAAGCCTTGGAAGCTCCATTACGCCAGATTGCAATTAATGCTGGTTTTGAAGGCGGAGTTATGGTTGAAAGAGTTAAATCCGAAAAAGGTAATGTTGGACTCAACGCTGCTACTGGAGATACCACAGACCTTGTCAAAGAGGGAGTTATTGACCCTGCTAAAGTAACTAGATCAACTGTTCAAAATGCAACTTCTATTGCTTCACTAGTATTAACAACAGAAGCTTTAGTTGCAGAAGAGCCAGAAGATGAACCTCCAATGCCAGCCGGAGGCATGGGAGGCATGGAAGGCATGATGTAATCAAGTTACATACTAGACTTCAAAAAAGAGTGGACATTGTTCCACTCTTTTTATATAGTAAACAAATATTATGAAAAGTATACGTGGAGCAATTGCAATTGTAGAAAATACGGATGAGAGAATTGTTAGTGCTTCAAAATCTTTAATTAGCTCAATAATGGACATCAATAACTTAAAAGAAGAAGATATTATCTTTGCTTTGTTTACAGTAACGAATGACTTAACTTCTGCATTTCCTGCAAAAGCTTTTCGTGAGTTAGGAATGATGTCAGTTTCTGCGTTGGACGCAAAAGCACCAGAAATTCAGAACGATTTAAATGGTTGCATAAGACTATTAGTTACCGTAAGAAATGATATTAAAGATATACAACATGTTTACTTAGAGGATGCAAAGAAACTACGACCAGATAGATAAAAAATTATTTGTAAAACAAAATACTCTGCTATGATAATTTTAATGAAGTTAAACAAAACATACTTTTACTTTAGAGAGCACATATAGGTTGCCCTAAAGTATGTTGTGTGAAATCGGGCAAAAGCCCGATTTTTTTTTATAGGAGGAAAATTGATAGTAGTAATGGACCAATCTTCAACAGATGAAGACATAGAAAAAGTAAAAGAAAAGGCAATACAGCAAGGGCATGAACCTTTAGTCATTTATGGTGTCGAGAGAAGTGTCGTAGCAGTAAGCGGAAAGGTAAACGATGATCATAGAGCAAGTATGAAGTTACTACCAAACGTTAGTCGTGTTATACCCGTTGGAAAACCCTATAAGCTTGCAAGTAGGAATTATCAAAAAGAAGATTCGGTTATTTCTATTAAAAATTTATCAGTTGGTGGTAAGCAATTAGCAATAATTGCAGGACCGGACAGTGCTGAGACACAAGAACAAACTATAGAAACTGCACTAGCTGCAAAAGAGGCGGGTTCAAATGGTCTAAGAGGCGGTGCTTTTAAACCCAGAACGTCTCCTTACAGTTTTCAAGGCTTGGGAGAAGACGGACTTAGAATGCTAAAGGAAGCTTCCGAAATAACTTCATTACCTCTTTTTAGTGAAATAATGGATTCTCAACATTTAACTATGATGGAAAAATATGTAGATGTTCTTCAAGTAGGAGCAAGAAATATGCAAAATTTTAAATTGCTTGAAGCAGTAGGTGAATCACACTTACCAGTTCTTTTAAAGAGAGGACTGTCTGCAACTTTGGATGAGCTTTTGTTGGCCAGTGAATATATTCTCTCTAGGGGAAACGAGAATGTAATGCTTTGCGAGCGAGGAATAAGAACCTACGAGACAGCTACTAGAAATACATTTGATATAAATGCTATACCTTATCTAAAGCAAAACAGTCATCTACCTATTATTGCAGATCCAAGTCATGCAACTGGTGATAATAAGCTAGTTGAGCCAGTAGCTTTAGCTGCTATAGCGGCTGGAGCCGATGGTTTATTGATAGAGATTCATCCAAGGCCTGATGAAGCCTTATGCGATGGTCCACAAGCATTACTACCAAATGAATTAAAAACCTTAATTGAAAAAACATCTATTGTTGCAAAGGCGGTAGGAAGGTCAATTTAAATGATTAATAAAGTTCACATAATTGGGATGGGTTTAATGGGAACTAACCTAGGTATTAAGCTTATTGATAAAGGATTGCAGGTTAGTGGAGAAGATATTTCACAAAGCAATATAGATAGAGCAAAAAAGCTTAATGCAATAAACTCGAATTATAATATAGATATAGAGTATGATTTAACAGTTCTTGCAATGCCAATTAAGGAAATTATTTCAAGCTTGAAAGACTCTAAGCTTCAAATTAACTCGAAAGTTTTAATTGATCTTGGTGGAACAAAAGAAATTATTTGTAAACATATGAATGAATCCACAATTCCTTCATTTGGCGGTCATCCATTATGTGGAATAGCAGATAACCAAACCTGGGATCCAACCCCCGAAATGTACAATGAAGCTCCTTTTTTATTATGTGAAACGAAAAGTTCAACAAGTGAAGCAAAAAATTTAGTAATAGATTTTGTAGAGCTAATAAATTCAAAACCAATTTGGATAGAGCCAAATAAACATGATGAATTAATTTCATTAACAAGTCATTTACCGCATATATTAAGCTCTGCACTTGTTTCTATAGCAATGCAAAAACATGAAATGGATGAATTACTCGAATTAGCATCAGGAGGTTTTGACGGTGCAACAAGGCTTTCAAGAACATCTCCTAATATGATATCTGATATGTATTTAACAAATTATTCGAATGTAAAAAATTTAATTAAAAAATTAATTAAAGAATTAGAAAAAGTTATTTTAATCGAAGATGAAGAATTAATGCTTAATTATTTATCTAAAACAGTTGACTGGCGTCGAGTGTTGGCTAATAAATTTGGAGAAAGAAAATTAAATTGAGAAACAAAATTGTTGGCGAAATTGATATAGTAGGTGATAAATCTATTTCACATAGGTCAATAATTTTGTCTTCACTAGCTTCTGGCAAATCTGTATTGTCAAATGTGTTAATTTCTGGCGATACGAGGGCAACAATAAATATTTTTAGAAATCTAGGTGTTGAAATTAATGAAATTTCAAATAATCAATTAGAAATACATGGTGTTGGTTTAACTGGATTGAAAGAATCAAAAATACCTCTAGATGCTCGTAATTCTGGTACAACCGCAAGACTTCTTGTGGGCCTTCTCTCAAAACAAAACTTTGAAAGTGAATTGATCGGCACTACTCAACTTAACAAAAGACCAATGAGTAGAGTAATTGACCCTTTAGTAAATAAAGGAGCCAAAATTTCTGGTAATCGAGGTAGTCTTCCCATAAAAATTAAACCTTCAGATTATTCCTTTGAAAACATTCAATCAACCAAGCCAAGTGCACAGGTAAAAAGTTGTTTTCTCCTTACTAGTTTGTATCATAAAGTTCCTACTACTATCTCAGAAATAGTACCAACTAGAGACCACACTGAAAGAATGCTGAATCTCATGGGTGTAAACATTGTGAGACTTGGAAATAATTCAACTGTCGAACCAGTAAATGAAATAACAAGTGTGGATTATTTAGTTCCAGGAGATCCTTCATCTGCAGCATTTTTGATTGCAATAGGGTTGTTAAATAGTAAAAAAATTGTGATTAAAAATGTTTTACTAAATGAAAGAAGAATTGGATTTTTGAAAGTTCTAAAAAGAATGAAAGCGGAAATTTTATTGGAAAATATAGAAACTATTCAAAATGAGCCAGTTGGAGATATTGTAGTTAAAAAATCAAAACTTCAAGGTGTTACCATTGATCGTTCTGAAGTAGTTGATATGGTTGATGAAATTCCAATATTTACTCTTTTAGCATCTCAAGCTGAAGGTATTACAAAAGTAAAAGGAGCTGAAGAATTAAGATTTAAGGAGTCTGATCGTTTGGCATCTATGAAAAATTTTGTAAAAGAATTAAATGGCGAAATTACTACTTTTGAAGATGGTTTTGAAATAATCGGTAAGCAAGATTTAGAGGGTGGAGTAGTCTCAACTCTCCAAGACCACAGAATAGCAATGACTGCTGTTGTGGCAAATATATGTCTAAATTCACAAATTAAAGCAGATGATATTGATTGTATAAGTGATTCATATCCAGATTTTTTTTTCGACTTGGAAAAAATTGGAGCAAGTTATGAATCTTAAACTCGGCATTATAGGTTGGCCACTTACTAAAACATATTCCCCATTAATACACAAATTTCTAGGTGAGTTTTTAGGAATTAATGTGGAGTATCATAAAGTTCCATTAGAAAATCTTGATAAACAAAAAATTAAAGATATCAACTCAAAATTTGATGGTTACAATATCACAGTTCCACATAAGAATAAGATAATTGATTTGATTAAAGATACAGATGGTTACTTGCCTGATTACCATGTAAAAGAGTTAGGCATTTGTAACACAATTAAGTCTGTCGATAATAGTATCTATGCATTTAACACTGACATAGAGGGAATTAGTCAAACCCTAGAATCAATTTATACAAAAATTATTAATAAGAATATCTTAATTTTAGGTAGTGGTGGAAGTTCAAAAACAATTGAGTATTTATTCAAAGAAAACAATACAGTAAAAATAGCATCTAGGAAACCTACTTTAAATTCAATTTCATATGATGAAATAAATAACATAGCTCCAAAGATAGATATTTTAATCAACACAACACCTATAGGTATGCCGCCTTTTGAAGGGGAGAGTCTGAATATTCCATTCGAAAATTTCAACAATTTAGAATTATTTTTCAATCTTGGTTACAACGTTAAACGAAACTTTACATCTAAATTTTCAGAGGATGTTATTAAAATTGATGGACTAAAAATGTTAATTACACAAGCAGTTGCTTCATTTAACATTTGGGCAGACTCAAAAATCAAAATAGAAGATGTGTACCATAACATTACGGAAAGGCTAAAAAATGAAAATTAGATATCTTACGGCTGGAGAAAGTCACGGACCAGAACTTACTGCTATTTTAGAAGGTATTCCATCTAATTTCACAATCACAAAAGAATACATAGATAGGTTTTTATCCAGAAGACAAAAGAGTCTGGGTTCTGGAGGGAGGATGAATATTGAAAAAGATCAGGTATTAATTTCTTCTGGAGTAGTAAACAACAAAAGTACTGGTGGACCAATTGCTTTAAAAATTATCAATAGAGATTGGAATAACTGGAAAGATAAAGAAGTAGAACCTTTTGTAGTTCCACGTCCAGGACATGCAGACCTAGTCGGTACATTAAAATATAACCACGAAGACATACGGATTGCTTTGGAGAGAGCAAGTGCTCGTGAAACGGCAATAAGATGTGCAGTTGGCGCAATAGCCAACCAAATCCTTGAGCAGTTAAATATTTCGATAATAGGTTTTGTTTCTTCAATAGGAAAGCAAGAACTAGATGTATCAAAATTTATAATTGATAAAGATTTGAGAAATTCTATTAACAACTCTGAAGTTTCATGCCCAAGTGATGAAATTAGTAAACTAATGATTGATGAAATAAAGTCTGCAAGGAAGAAAAAAGATACTTTAGGAGGCTCAATAACTTGCATAGCCATTAATTTCCCACCAGCTTGTGGTAGCTATGTACATTTTGATAGAAAACTTGATGCAATTATTTCTTCATCAATGATGTCAGTACAAAGTGTAAAAGCAGTTGAAATAGGAGATGGATTTGATTCTTCCAGAAAATTTGGCACAGAAGTGCAGGATCAAATTATTTTAAACGAAAAAAAAGTTGAGAGAATAACAAATAATTTAGGCGGTTTCGAAGGTGGAATGACAACAGGAGAACCCATTGTTGTTACAAGCTATTTAAAACCGATAAGTACAACTTTGACACCAATAAAAAGTATAAACCTCGTAGAACAAGTAGAAACAGAAACAAATTATGAAAGATCTGATACGTGCGCAGTTCCAAGAGCAGTACCAATATTTGAAAGTGTTTTCTCATTTGATTTACTAAATGCACTGTTAGAAAAGACTGGTGGAGACTCAAAGGAAGAAATCTACACACGAGTAGTGAAACTTCAAGAATTTACCATTGATGATATTTCACTTTCAAATAAAAATTGGAACATGAAATATGAAAATGACTAAATGCTATTATTTATCTGGCTTCATGGGTGTAGGTAAATCTACTATTCTCAAAAAAATAAGTGAGAGAACTCAACTTTTATGTATAGATTTAGATGTATCAATTGAAGAAAAGCACGGTCCCATAAATGAAATTTTTGATACAAGTGGCGAAGCTTACTTTCGTAAGATAGAACAGCAAGAGTTTTTTCTTATTCAACCTGAATGCAAACTTGTTGCATTGGGTGGAGGTGCTTTAACAAACAACAACATTTATAAACATGTATTAGATAGCAAAACAGGTATATATCTTGAACAAGATTTTCAGATATTATGGTCAAGAATTCAAAATTCAGATAGACCATTGGCAAAATTGGGACACCACTATGTAGAAGATTTATTCAATAGTAGAAAATCAAGATACGAAAATCTACATATAAAAATTAAAAAATCTAACTTCAATGAAGCTGTTCAATCAATACTTGATATATTGGCGGAAAAAAATGACAAATAATATATATTTAAAAACCAATTTAGAGCTTTTTGAATATCTAAATTCACAATTCACAAATGAATCTCTTTTTATTGTTGATTCAAATTTAAAAAAACTTAAAATTGATCAGAAAATTAATGCTAGGGTTTCTTATTTTGAAATTAATGAAGAAACAAAAAATTTGACTTCAGTTGAAAAAATTTGGGATTTACTTTTTCAACATAAGTTAAATAGATCAAGTGAAATAGTAATTATTGGTGGTGGAGTTTTATTAGATGTGTGTGCATTTGCATCAAGTACATTTAAAAGGGGAATTAACTTTACTTTTGTTCCTTCAACGCTCTTATCAATGGTAGATGCATCTCATGGTGGAAAGAATGGAATTAACAATATATATGGTAAAAATCAAATTGGCACTTTTACTCTTCCTGAAAGTGTAATTGTATGTTATCAATTACTGGATACCTTGTCCGAAGACCACTATAAAGACGGTCTTATAGAACTAATAAAACATGGAATGATAGCTAGTGAAAAAATATTTAATTCTATGATAACAAAAAAAGGTTTTGATGTTGATTTAGAAACAATAAAAGAGGGCATTGATGTAAAGCTAAAAATCGTAAGTGAAGATTTTTTAGAGGGTGATAAAAGGAAATTATTAAATTTTGGGCATACGGTGGGACATCTTGTTGAGAAAGACTCAAATTATGAAACTACCCATGGCCAAGCAGTAGCGATAGGTATTTATTACGAACTCTTAATTTCAAAAGAACAGTTGGGTTTACCAAAGGAAATTATTGATTCTTATTTAAACTACTTAAACCAAATTAAATATGATTACGAGTATAACTTTTTATCTAATACAAAAAAATTAATTGAAATGTTAAAACATGATAAAAAGAGTAGTGAAAAAGGAGTTGATATAGTCCTGCTGTATGAAATAGGTAATCCAAAAGTTATTAATCTTACATTTAACGAAGTAATAGAGGTGATTCAGTATTAAAAAAATATATATTATAAATGGTCCGAATCTAAATTTCCTTGGAATTAGAGAGTTGGATAAATATGGCGAAACTGATTACCCAACTCTTAAAAAGTTACTTGATAGGAGAGCAAAAGTAATAGGTATGGAGGTTGAACATTTTCAGTCAAATATTGAGGGGGAATTGGTTGACTTTATTCAATCGATTCATCATTCGCATGACTCTTGGTTAGTAATCAACCCAGGTGCTTTTACCCACACAAGTATTGCTTTGAGGGACGCTTTAAACTCATATAGTGCTCAAAATAAAATTATTGAAGTTCATATATCAGACATTGAAGAACGAGAAAATTACAGAAAATTTAATCTAATCAAAGAATTTTGTGAAATTTCAATAATAGGTGAAGGCATAGATGGCTATTTTCAAGCATTGGATTATATAAATGACAAATAATTTTAAGATTGCATATCAAGGCTCAGAGGGTTCTTATTCAGAAGAGCTATTAAAAAAAGAATTTTCAAATTATTTTTTTATAGCGTGTGAAAGCTTTACAGAGTTAATTAACAAAGCTAGAAATGAAAATTGTTTCGGCCTCTTGCCAGTAGAAAATTCAATTGCAGGTACCGTGAATGAGGCTTATGAAGAATTAATCAGTAGTGGATTAGAAATATTTGGAGAATTTATTAAAAAGATTGATCATACTTTAATAGGTCTCTCAAGTTCTAAGTTTGAAGAAATTACTCATGTGATTTCACACCCCCAGGCATTGCAACAATGTAGTAATTTTCTACAAGATTCAAAGTTAAGAATTACACCAGTTTTTGATACTGCAGGAAGTGTTTTTGAAATATTGGAAACAAAAGACATTAATACAGCCGCAATAGCAGGTGGGCACTTTAAAAATGATAAACGATTTAAGATTTTTAAAGAAAATATTTCGAATCATCAAGAAAATTTCACTAGGTTTTTATTAATTGGAAATGAAAAATTTGAATCTAATAAAGAAAATAATAAATATTCATCTGTACTTATTTCAGATGATAAACCAGGTTCATTACTTAAAGCACTCAATATCTTCAGTGATTTCAATATAAATTTAACAAAACTTGAATCAAGGCCGATATTAGGAAGACCTTGGGAATATAAGTTTTACATCGATTATGAACTTCAAAATATTGATACACAAATTGAACTTATTGATGAAATAAAAAAAGTTTCAAAAGAATTTATTATTTTAGGACATTACCCAAAAGCTAGTCCTTAATTTTCCACTCTATCTTATCTGTTGCATCTTCAATTTGGATATTTGAAGATTCAAGAATATCTCTTATCATGTCGGACATTTCATATTTTTTTTCGTTTCTAAGCTTTAATCGCAAATCAATCAGTTGAGTTACTAATTCTTTGAATATTTTGTTGTTGGATTCGTTTTCTTCAATTTGTATTTCGAGATTCGCAATTTTCCTCAAAGCGTCATCTGATTTATCTTGTTTAATATCTTGTTTTATTTCAGATGATTTATCTTTATGACTTTTACTCAAATGATTTTGTAAGATGACTAAATCGTAAGATTCTCCCGATTTGAATTCTAGAGTTTCGTTTTCATTAACAACAGTTACCTGCCCGAGTCCATAAACTTCAAACGTATTTTCTCTTCCTGAGATTATTAATGCAGTGTGTTCATCAATACCAAGTAAATTAGAATAACTATTTTTCATTAATTTATCCATCCTATTTTTACCTACATAACTAAAACTTGTATCATGATTCCCTCCTTCTTTATTATTAAAGTGAGGAACTACGGTACAAGACAGACCGTACAAACCAAGCAAATCAAGTCCTTCTTCCCAATATGGATCTATTCCAACCTTATAGATTTCATAAACAGGTAAAGTGTTTTCTCCTAGTGTTGTTGCTGCAGCACTTGCAAATAAAGCGTTTGCACCTTTTCTAATGTGATTAACCAATGTTTGTTCAATTTCATTGCTAACCCAAAGTTTGCTTGCATAACTGGGACTACCAGGACCTGCAAATATAAAATTTGCTTTTTCTAATAAAGATATCGTTTTAAAGAATGATTTTGTATTCAATTCTTCTATATTTCTGTAAGATGCTAATTCAATTTTTAAATTTAAACTTAAATTATAAAAATCTTGAATTTTTTCTACAAGTTGGTCAGCATTTTCTTGAAAGCCGAATGGAGAATCTAGCATGTATGCTTTTACAGGCTCAGTAATTTCCTTTATGAGTTTTCTATGAACTGCGACTAAATTAGGACTAGTTTCTCCAGATCCTAATATTGCAATTGTTCCGAGTTGATTTGGCATGAACCTATTATATATTTTTTTTGTTTTGAACCAAAGGTGTATAATAAAACCGTGATATCAATTTTAGCAAAAATATTAGAGAAATTTACCATTGAAATAATACCTAACCTTCCAATGTTTATGAGGACTCGCCTATATTTAAACATTTTAAAGCTTAGAAAAGTGAAAGACCGACTGAGGTTTGCTGCTACTAATAAAAATCCTACTTTTGAAGAACGTTTGGATTACGCACTTGACTCAAGAGCAAATTTGAATAACTCCGGTGAAAAGTTACATGATTTCAATTCTAATGTTGTACTTGAGGAAATTAAAAAAGGACCAGTAAAAATTTATAAATTTATTCCACCAAATTCTAATAAAGATAAATACGGTATCTACTTTCACGGGGGAGGGTACTTTGCTGGAAGTATTACTTCTCATAAAAATTTAATTTCACAAATATCTAATGATTCAAATTTAATTGTTTATTTCTTTGAATATAGACTGAGTCCTGAATACAATTTTCCATCTGCCCATGAAGACGCAAAACTTGCAGTAAATTTTATAAAGTCTCTTCATCCGGATCATCAAAGTATTTGGATAGGGGAATCTGCAGGTGGCGGTCTTGCAACAGGACTTGTAGTAGACAAAGATTATTTTGAAAAACCAGATAATTTAATACTTTTATCTCCATGGCTTGATTTGTCTGACGGTTTTGAGGATAAGAAGTTTTTCAAAAACAGTGACGTAACAATAATTGTTGAAGGTATGTTTGAGGTTGGAGAATTTTATGCGGGTGAGTATGGTGCTAAAAATCCAATACTATCGCCTGTTTATGCCGATGTTGACAATTTTCCAGATGTACTAATTCAAGTCTGCTCTGAGGAATTGCTTTACAATGATGCTCTAGAATTTGTTAAAAAATTGGAAGATAAGAATGTAAATGTTGAATTACAAACATGGGATGGATTATGGCATGCTTGGCAATTCTTTCCAATTAAAGAGGCTTACGAGGCACTTGAAAACATTGTAGAATATATTAAGTCTTCTGAATTTCATTCCTCCAAGTGATGTAAAGCAAAACCATAAGGTAGTTCAAGCCGATTTTCTTCCATAATTTTTTTGTTTTTTAGAATTTCGTAGGTTTTCATATCTGTAGTTATTTCTCCATTATTTAAAATAATACTCCTATTACAAATTTCAAGAGCCATTGGTAGGTCATGAGTAACCAAAATTATAGATATTTCTAAACTTTTCAGGATTTCTATTAATTCTCTGCGCGATGCTGGGTCAAGATTAGAGCTAGGTTCGTCTAGAACCAGTAGCTCAGGTTCAGATGCTAATACACTAGCAATAGCAACTTTTCTTTTTTGACCAAAGCTCAAGTGATGTGGTGGTTTATCAATGAAATTATCCATCTTGACTTTTTTTAATGCATTCAAAGCATTACTTTCAGCTTCTTCATCTGTAAATCCAAAGTTTTTTGGTCCAAACATGACATCCTCTAAAACAGTAGGCATAAATAATTGATCATCAGGGTCTTGGAAAACTAAGCCTACACTTTTACGAATTTTGCTTATATTTTCCTCATTATATGAAAATTCTCTAATTTTAATTTTTCCATCAAGATCGCCAAGAATTCCATTTAAATGAAGAATAAGAGTAGTTTTTCCAGCACCATTTGGACCAAGAACAGCAATTCTTTCATTCTTTTCAATTTCAAAATTTATGTCGTTCAATGCTTTATATCCATCTGGATACTCAAAGTTTAAATTATGTACACTCAAGTAATTATTTTTCATATGATAAATCTCTCAGCAATTGTCGTTGTAAAGGAAATAAATGATAAGAAAAAAAGAAGATACGATTTATCAAATTCTCTTTTTTTAAGCTCGATTTTTCCGTTAAACCCTCTTGAGATCATTGAGTTGTAAACTCTTTCGCCCCTTTCATATCCTCTTATCAACATTGCACCGGAAGCATATGCAATTGGTCGTAAACCTTTAAATCCCTTTTGATCATAACCTCTTGATTTCATTGCAACTTTGACTCTTTTGAACTCGTCAATGAATACATCGATGTATCTAATTGAAAAAGACAATATTGAAATTAATAGAGGCGATATTTTTAATTTTTGCAAACCATAGATAATCTCAATATTAGATGTTGTAGCAGTCAAAACAATTGCAAGTGAGACACAAAGAGTAATTTTTATTAATATTGAAATCATTTCGTAAAACCCGGTTTCATATATTGTTAAGGAGAACATTTCAAGTAAAACTGTATTATCACCCTTGCTTAAAAATGGTAGAAATAAAGAGAAGAGTACAAAGGGTATATCAATAGATAATCTTTTAAAGTATGTAGATGCTTTTATTTTAGATAAATATATCAACAGTAACACAACAAAAGTTTGCACCATAATTGATATGCTGTTCTCAAGGCTTAAGAAAGCAATTGATAGAACAATTATAAAAGTTGTAGCAATCTTTATCTCAGGTTTAAGCTTGCTAAGCAAAGAGGTATTGTGAATTTCTAAATGATGGGAATGAGAAGTATCCATATAGAAATATATTAATGCAAATAATTTGCAATAAAATAGTTATTTACAGTTTTTACATACTCCTGAATATATAAAATGATGATTAACTACATTAAAATTACTATCTTTAACAAGTACTTTATTAATTTTTTCTTTAGTTTCTTTTGCAAGATCAAAAATTGTTTTGCATAAATCACATATTATATGATTGTTATCGTTATCACTTTTTAAATAATAGATTCCAGAACCATGAGCTTGATGTAGGTGTTCTACAATACCCAACCTTTCCAATAATTCTAAAGTTCTATAAACGGTTGCTAGGTCAATGTTTTTATCTTTTTTCAAAGATAATTTATGAAGTTTCTCAACAGTAAAATGATCGTGTCCTGAAGTTTCTAAGATATTACAAATAACTTCTCTTGGATTGGTAATCCTGTAGCCTCTTTTTTTTAATTCTTTAATGAAGTCCATATTCAAGTATATTATAAGGTTTTATAATGGACTTATGAAAAGAAAAGTTCTAAAAATACTTAATCGTTATAGTCTAATTTATTTACCTTTAGGTTGGATTATTGGATTAGCAATCATTTTTTTCGCCTTCGAACCATCTTCTGTATTGTACTTTCTTAGTTTTGTTGTTCTTGGGATTTTTTATTTTTTGGTTTCCTATACTTCAAATCGAAAAATGGTTGACGCATCATATTCGGTTTCGGATTATAACAATTCCATTATTGAGTTTTACTCTGATTACTGACTCGGCTGTACTGCATCAAAATTCATAGTTGATGAATTTAAAAAAGAAAATCCAGATGTTTTTTTTGTTTCGATTAATGCTAGTAAACAAAAAGATCATCCATTTATCGATAAATATAGATTATTAAATACTCCAACATATGTTTTAATAAACAACAATGGTGAAAAGATAGCAAGAAGAGTTGGTACATTTAATTCGAGTTATTTTAAAAATTTTTTAACTTAAGCTATTTTGTCGCCTAGTTCTGAACCATCTTCGGGTGATAATAAAAGTACATCTCCATTACTTTTGATCGAACCTAATATTAAACATTGACTTATTATTGGGCCAATCTGTTTTTCGCCTAAATTTAAAACAGCTATACATTTTTTATTTGTAAGGTTATGGAGTTCATAATTTGTAATTTGTGCACTTGTTTTTCTTAATCCAATATCTTGACCAAAATCTATAGTTAAAATGTACGCTGGTTTAATTGCTTGTTTAAATATTTCTGCATTAATAATTTTTCCTACTCGAATATCAAGTTTAGTAAATAAACTAAAATTTTCGCTATTCATATAACAAACATAATTACATACTTAACACATGTCAAAAATTTTCATTTTAAGCGCAGGAACTAGTCCTGATTCATATAACAATCAACTGGCACAATACCTAAGCAATTATTTTCAAAATAAAGGTATAGAAAATTTTCTCTTTGATAATTTATATTCTGATATTCCGTTTTTACTAGATACTTACGATGATGTTCCAAAAAAGATTCTTGAAATGAGAAAATTACTAGAAATATCTGACAAAATAATTATTTTCAGCCCTGTTTACAATGGTGGGTTTTTAGCTCATCTAAAAAATACTCTTGATTGGCTATCGCTTGCGTATGAAGATAATCGATATAGTGCTCTTTTTAAAGAAAAGAAAGTTGCGGTTGTTACAAATGTAAAAGGTGCAGGGGGCAATGCTCAAAAAGCATTTGAAATTTTGAGTATGCAATTATCGAATTACAATTTATTGGTTTTTGAAAAATTTCACTTAATAACTAAATTAGATCATCAAAGCGAAAAAAACATTCTAGATAACGAAGATGTAATCAAATCATTAAACAGCTATGTAGAAGAGTTTTTAAATATATAATTTGCTCTTTATTAACGACTCCATTTTGGAAGTCAATTCATCCACAGAAAATTCATTTAAATCATGTATTGGATCTAATATCTCGATTTTTATTTCTCCACTTTTTAGCCATACTTTACCTTTAATCATTAGGTTATGAGCATTATGAGAAACAACCGGGACTACTGGGAGGTTAAACTCTTTTGCGATATAAGCTGCACCTTTTTTAAAAGGTAGGAGTTCTTTTTGATTACTTCTTTTTCCTTCAGGAAATATCATAATTGAATTTCCTTGTTCTACTACTTGATTTATAGATTCATTTATTTTTTCATAATTTGCTTTTGCATTTTTTCTATCAATTCTTGGTAACCCTAGGGTTTTTAAAACTCTTCCAAATATGGGAATTCTAAATAACTCTGTTTTTGTAAGAAATCTAATTGAGACAGGAAGAGCAGTTATGTGAGTAAAGATATCAAGAGTTGAAGGGTGATTACCAATAACTACATAACTCTTTTCAGTGTCTATTTTTTCCAATCCAATAACATCTAATTTGATGCCAACAAGTACTATTCCTATCCAACCAAAGAATTCATAAAGCTTTGTTGCCAGAACTCTACCTTTAGGAATGAATGCAGTTAATACTATCAACACACACAACGGAAACATTATGAAAATCATGAAAAGTGGAAATAAAATTAAAGTTTTTAAGATGATTAATATGTTTATTTTAGAATCCATATTTTCATTCTAAGAAAAAAAAGATGGTTAGCGCTTAAATTTTTAACTTAAATGGAATCTCTCATATCAACATAGGGAAGAACGAATTGTACTACTGGTCCTATCCCAATAACAAATAGGATAGTTACATACCCAACAAGTCCACCCAGAAGCCATCCAGTTATAAATGCAATCAATTCAATCAAATTTCTAGCTGTACCGATTTTAAGTCCTAAAGTTTCAAGTCCCACCATTATTCCGTCTCTAGGACCAACTCCTAAATCTGCTCCTACATAAATTGCTGTACCAGTTCCAATGGATACAATACCAAATAAAATGAGAATCAAACTTAAGAAAATGTTTTCTGAAAAATCAAAGAACAAAATAATTGTGTCTGCAACTAATCCTACTAAAAAGATATCGATTAATGTGCCAAATCCTGGTTTTTGTTTCAATGGTATCCACAACAACATAACAGCAACTCCAGTTATTATTATTGTTCTTCCGTAAGTTATTCCAATCGTTTTTGATAATCCATCATGAAACACACCCCAAGGACCTAAACCTAAATTTGCAAGATAATTTAATGAAATACCAACACCTATTAGTGAAGTTCCAAAAATAACTTGAAAAAGTTGTCTGGGTTTTCTCAGCATCCGTTAAGAATACAAGTTAAGTAAAAATAAATTGATTATTAGAATACTAAGGTGAGAAAAATTTACATATCTTTATTTTTAGTCTTTATTTTTTGTGCACAAAACGAAGCAGTGGAAGAGACAATAAATCCAGAATCAACAATTATTGAACCCAAAGCAACAAACGAGGAAACTTCAACTACATCTTCAACTTTACCAATTGTACAGCTAGAGTCTTTTGAGAATGTTGAATTTATTGTGCAAAAAGAAAAGAGTGTGGTTGGATATCTTGCACCAAAACAATTTTTAAATTCGGGTTTAGATATTGTTGAGGGAACAACACGTGAAATAATAGGTAGATTTACTTTAACTCTTTCAGAATGTGATCAAGCAGATTCGTGTTTATATGTTAAAGACCTCCAAATAAAAGCTGATATCTCAACTTTGAAAAGCAATAATATAATTAGAGACCAGGCTATAAACAATCAATGGCTACAATCTACACTTTTTCCAGAAGCAATATTTACGATCGATGAATTAGTACTACCAAATAAAAATTTTGACTCTAAAGTTGAAGATACGATTGTCGGTAAATTAACTATCAGAGAAATTGAACTAGATGCTCCTTTTTCCATATCAGCATATCTTGATGGGGATCAAATATTTATTTCTGGGATTACTGAAATTGACACAACTTGGTTTGGTTTTGATGCACCAACCAAATTTAATGCATGGGAAGTTTTGAATCCCATTGGAATTAAAGTTGAACTTGTAGCAAAAAGAAACAATTGATACATAGATTAAAATTTAATAGATTTGCTGGCAGGGGGGAACCAAAAGGTCCGGAAAAGTATGCTGCAGTAGCAATCTTAATTTATAAAAATAAAGAAATATTATTCATTAAGAGATCTGATAATATGCCAACTCACAAAGGAGATATTGCTTTTCCTGGTGGGAAAAAAGAAGATGGCGATGTGGGTATTTACAGTACAGCAAAAAGAGAAGCATATGAAGAGTTATTAATTCCAAAGAAAACTGTGAACTCAATTTGTACTGTGAAGGGTAATTTAGATCCCATTGACACGGTAGAGTACAAATTCAATGTTTATCCAGTGGTTTTTAGTTTATATGAAAAACAATTAAATTTTAATAAAGATGAAGTTCAAAAAATATTTTATGAACCAATTGAAAAATTAATTGATAAAAACAACTGGTCATATAGAGGCGCGTATGATGATGATTGGATTTATATGTTGGATGACGAAATCTTATGGGGCGCTACTGCAAAAATGGTGAGAACTTTATGCGATCTAAGACTTAGATAAATTTCTTGCCTCATCTTTTACAGCTAGATATAGCGATATAAAAATTAAAATCAGTGTGATAAAAAAGACGCTATCGACAATTTCATTCAAGAAAATATATCCTACTAATATTCCAACAATTGGGACTACATAATCAACAAGAGTTGTGAAGGTTGCTGAGAGTCTCTTGATAGTATATAAAAATAAAGAATAATTAAATATGTCAATGAACACTAAACCTAAAAGTTTTGATGTTTCAAAAATTGTAATAGATTCAAATTTTCCATCCAGAGAAAAAAACAAAATTAGTGATAAAACAGAACCAACGAACCATTGAGTTAAGAGGTATGCCTTTGAAGGAATGTACTGAAGATGTTTTTTGTTTGTAATATTGCTTAAAGCTAATCCTTGCACACCTAGAAGTGCAAAAAGACCACCAGTAATTAAATTCCCTTCATTTAACAAACCTGTCGAGCCTGACAGGAATAAAATAACTAGACCAGAAAAACCTAAAATTACTGAACTAATTTTTAATCGAGTAATTTTCTCATCTTTGTAAAAAAGAAAAACCCAGAATACTGTAAATAATGGAATGGTTGAAATAAATATGCTTTGTAAACCTGAAGATATGTATTTTAATGCATAAATAAAAGCCCAACCTGGTATAAAAATAGCTAATATTCCCGACAGGCTTCCCTTAAGAAAAAAATCTAATGTGATGTTAGACAAAAATTCTTTTAAGCAATATAGGCTGATAATAATAGTAACTATTGAAACCCTCAGTGTCACAACATACATTTCATTTACACCATCGATCAGAAGACTTCGATTTAATAGTCCATGAAATCCAAAAAGTGTACCAATTAAAATAATGTTTCTTAAGCCTGCGAATGCAGACATTGAATACTCAGGTTTGATAAAAACACTCCAATTTAATTTAGTTTATTAGAATAGCAGATATGAAAACAGTTTTTTCTGGAATTCAACCAAGTGGGCTAGTACATTTAGGTAATTTATTAGGAGCAATAGATAATTGGGCAAAATTATCAAATGAAGACTCAAAAAATTATTTTTGTATTGTAGATCTACATTCACTTACTGCAATGCCCGATAAATCTGATTTAAAGGCTAGTATCAGAGACACTTTAAAGGTTTTACTATCATCAGGAATTAATCTTGAAAAATCAGTAATTTATACTCAAAGCAACCTAAAAGAGCACGCTTACTTATCTTGGATATTATCAAATTTTTGCCAGGTTGGAGAATTGCAGCGAATGACACAGTTCAAGGAAAAAGCTTCATCATTTGGAACACACTCCGGTCTTTTAACTTACCCAATTCTTATGGCTGCCGATATCTTAATTCATAAAGCAAATAAAGTTCCAGTAGGTGATGATCAAACTCAACATTTAGAATTGACAAGAAATATAGCTGAAAGATTTAATAATAATTATGGTGAAATATTTCCAATACCTGAAAAAACAAGCGGAAAATACGGTGCTCGACTGATGTCATTAAGACACCCAGAAAATAAAATGTCAAAAAGCTCAGATGATATAAATGGAACTATTTATTTTAATGATACAAAAGATACAATTATGAAAAAGTTCAAATCTTCGGTTACGGACTCAAGCAATTCAATAACTTATGATGTTAAATCAAAGCCAGGAATTAGTAATTTGATAGAAATATATTCATCCATCAATAATTTGGAGATAGAAGAAACTGAAAATAAGTTCAACGACTATCCATATGGGGAATTTAAGATTGCAGTTGCAGAGTCAACTATTTCTTATTTAGAACCAATCAATGAGAAGTTTAATAATCTTGGAGATAAAGAAGTAGATAAAATTATTACAAACAATTTAGAGATAGCGAAAGATTCGGCAGAAAATACAATATCAGAAGTCAAAGATGCTTTAGGTATAAATTAAGAAATGAATGTTGAGACAGGAAAGCCCAATCTTTAATGTCATTTGAATCTAATCTACCAGAAGACTGGAAAAAATTACTCAATCCAAGTCAGATTAAGGCAATTGAAACAATTAGTGGGCCTGTATTGATAATGGCTGGAGCTGGTTCAGGCAAAACTAGGGTACTAACACATAGATATGCTCATTTAGTAAAGCATCATGATGTAGATGTTGAACAAATTTTGGCAATTACATTTACAAATAAAGCGGCAGAAGAAATGAAATCAAGAATAAGTAGGCTTCTTAATTTAAAAATTTCACCAAAGTGGATATCAACTTTTCACAGTTTGTGCGTAAAAATTCTAAGAATCCATGGAGATAAAATAGGCTATAAAAGCAACTTTACTATTTATGATCAGTCTGATTCAAATAAAGTGATTAGGAATTGTATGTCGGAAAACAATGTTGACCTTAAACAATATTCACCAAAGCGTTTTCAAGCCCATATATCTAATCTAAAGAACAGTATGATAAGCCCCGGTGAGGCCTTAGAAAATGCAGAATCTTTTTTTGAAGTCAAAGTTGCCGAAATTTATTCAAGTTATGAAAAAAAATTAATAATTGCTAATTCAATGGATTTTGATGATCTTTTAATTAAAACGGTAGAGCTTTTGCAAACAAATGAAAGTATTTTGAAATTTTGGTCAAATAAATTTCAATTTATTATGGTTGATGAATATCAAGATACAAATTTTGTACAGTATAAGTTGGTTGAGCTTCTTGGATCAAACAATAAAAATGTTTGTGTTGTTGGAGACTCCGATCAAAGTATTTATGCATTCAGAGGTGCAGATATTAGGAATATTATAGAATTTGAAAAAGACTTTAGTAACGCAACAGTTATACAGCTAGATAAAAACTACAGATCTTCTAAAAAAATACTTAATTTAGCTAATTCAGTGATCTCAAATAATCCTAGAAAAATAGAAAAAAATCTTTGGACTGATAATGAAGATGGTTTAGATATTTCATCACTTAGATTCAGATCTGAAAAAGATGAAGCAAGATGGGTTGCCGAGGAAATTAAAAGGTTGATAGAAGGAACAAAAGATAGTGAGATTGCAATTTTTTATAGAACTAATAGTCAATCTCGGCTATTTGAGGAAGAACTTAGAATTTTAAATATTAACTATAAAGTTATCGGCAGTGTGAGGTTTTATGACAGAAAAGAAATTAAAGATATAATCTCTTACTTACAATTTTTGGTTAATGAGAGTGATACAGTTGCATTTGAGAGAATTGTTAATGTCCCAAGAAGAGGAATAGGAGAGTCAACTGTAAAAAAAATTAGAACTTATCTAAATGAAACTGGAAAATCTATATTTGATGTTTTGGAGAATATTGAGGAAATTAAAAATATCTCGCCAAGAATTAAAGGAAGTCTTTCGGATTTCAAAGACTTAATTACAGAGTTAAAGTCTTATTCTCTTCAAGGCCCTTCAAAAACAATTGAAAAAGTTCTTGAGCTTACAGGATATAAAATGAGTTTAATTAAAGAAGGAACTTTAGATTCGCAGATGCGTATTGAAAATATAGAAGAGCTTTTAAATTCTGCATTTAATTTTGAGAATTTGTATGAGGAGGTGATTGATGAGCCTTATGGAATTCTCAGAGATTATTTGGAGTCAATAGCGCTTTTCTCTGAAACTGATAATTTAGAAGATGCAGATAGAGTTTTGTTAATGACACTACATAATGCAAAAGGCTTAGAGTTTCCATTTGTATTTATGACCGGAATGGAAGAAAATTTATTTCCACATGAAAGAAGCTCCCAAGGAGACAATTCCGAAATTGAGGAAGAGAGAAGGCTTTGTTATGTAGGAATAACAAGGGCTGAAAAAAAACTTTACCTTACGCATGCTTGGTCAAGAACGCTATGGGGTGGTACAGTTTACAATTTACCAAGCCGTTTTCTTGAGGAGGGGTCTACTCATTTTGATACAATTGATTTTTCACTCGACTCCAAACAAACCGATAGTTCACAAGTTGATGTTGGTAAAGGTCAAAAAATAATTCATGAAAAATATGGGGAAGGTATTATTTTAGAGGCACAAGGAAATGAAATCACTGTTCAATTTGATGACGATATCGGTGTTAAGTATCTAGATATTGAGTGGGCACCTATAAAATTTCAATAAAAATGAAGCATAATTTTATTTCATTTGTAATCTATATTCTTGTTGTAACATTATGAACTTATTTGAGTATCAAGGCAAAGATTTATATAAGAAATATTCAATTAATACACCCAAATCGATTTTTATAAAATCTAAATCTGATTTACAAGATGATCATGGTTTGTTATTCCCTTTGGTTGTAAAAGCTCAAGTACAGGTTGGTGGACGAGGTAAAGCAGGTGGTATTAAAATTGCAAATAATCATCAAGAGCTAAATGAATGTATTGATGCAATTTTAGGAATGGATATCAAAGGCCATAAAGTCGAAAGTTTATTAATCGAGGAAGCTTCTGAAATAATACGTGAATATTATATTTCATTTACTCTGGATAGATCTGAAAAAAAATATTTAATGATGTTGAGCTCAAAAGGTGGAATGGACATTGAAGAAGTAGCTGCAAATAGCCCAGAGGACCTAATAAAAGTACACATTTCACCATCTGTAGGGCTGAAAAGTAATATTATTTACAAGGCTATAAAAGACGCAAAGCTCGACATAGAATACAGTGAAGATTTACACGATATAATTTCTAAACTTTACAATCTTTTTACCGAAGGAGATTGTGATCTTGTAGAGGTGAACCCACTTGCAATTACTTCACAAGGTGTTTCTGCTTTGGACTCTAAAGTATCATTAGACATGAATGCAATTTATAGACATGATTACTTTAAAAAATATGAAGACGAAATTCCTATTCCTGATTCAGAAAAGTTTGCTAAAAGTAAAGGTTTAAATTTTATAAAGTTAGATGGTAGTGTTGGAATTATTGGCAATGGTGCGGGACTAGTTATGTCAACACTTGATGTAGTGGCAGAGCATGGTGGAAAAGCAGCAAATTTTTGTGATATTGGTGGAGGAGCAAAAGCAGAGACAGTTACCGCAGCTCTAGAAGTATTAGAATCAGAAGAAGAGGTCACAAGTGTTTTAGTTAATATTTTTGGAGGCATAACAAGATGTGATTTAGTAGCCGAAGGAATTGTTGCCGCTACTAAAGGTAAAGAACTCAAATGGCCATTAATTATTAGATTAGATGGTACAAACTCTAAGGAAGGATTAGAAATTTTATCAAACTATTCAAATGAAAAATTGATTATCTCTGAGTCAATGGACGATGCGGCAAGAGCTGCTGTTGAAAGTGGCAAGTAATGGCAGTGTTTATAGATGAGGCAACAAAAGTAGTTGTCCAAGGATTAACAGGTAGAGAAGGAAAATTTCATGCATTGAGAAACAGGGATTATGGAACAAAAGTGGTTGCAGGAACGCGTCCGGGAAAAGGAGGAGAAGAAGTTGAAGGCATACCAATTTTTAATACTGTAAAAGATGCTGTGAAAGAAACTGGAGCAAATACGGCAATGACTTTTGTGCCACCTCCATTTGCAATGGATGCGGTTCTGGAAGCTGGTGACGCTGGATGTGATCTAATTGTTTGTATAACTGAGGGTATCCCAGCCAAAGATGAAGCAAAGATGTATGACCTACTTAAAAGAAATACAACTGCAAAACTTTTAGGACCAAATTGCCCCGGATTAATCTCCCCAGGAAAAGCAAATGTAGGTATTATGCCACACGAAATAACCAAAGAGGGAAATGTAGGAGTTGTTTCAAGATCCGGCACTTTGACCTATCAAGCGGTTCACGAATTAACC